>Ga0156559_121_pt3 | contig 120993 bp, 106 predicted proteins | sample RifOxyB2_FD_111954 | JGI IMG/M metagenome (GOLD analysis project Ga0156559, IMG submission 111954) | Candidatus Falkowbacteria bacterium RIFOXYB2_FULL_38_15
CGGTGCCCCCCACCCCGCCGACGGTGGTAACCGTAGGCGGCCACTCTGCTCTGACCATCAGGGTAACTCCGCAAGGGCAGATCGATGCCCAAGCGGAGTGGAGCAGCGCCACCCCACCGCCGCCCCCCGCCCAGCCGGCGACGGAGCTCCCCCCTATCCAAACGGGGAGCTGGGTCTACCCTCCGGGGAAAAGACAAGACGACAAACCGCCCTTCAAGGGCCTCGCAGATGGGGAACTTGGCCCCATCTAGCGAGGAACGACCTCAACCAAGCTCCGTCCCAAAGTCGACACCGAAAAATCAGTCGACAGAGGGCGGACAACCTCGAGCCGATTTGAGAACTAGCGCGTGCAACAGCATTCGCGAAAATCTCAAACCGGCTCGATTTTTTATACAAAAAAACCGGCGAACAATTCGCCGGTTTTTCTTTTTTATTCCCTCTTTTTTCTTAACAATTCCCCCTGTATATCTTTATACCTAGCAAGAGTTTGTTCGTGTCTTTCAATATCCGCTTTTTTTCTTGTCTTTTCCGCCACCTTTTTCGCAGATAATACTTCTTGCCTCGCTCGCTCCAAATCTTCTCCCAATTTTTTTATCTCTCCTGTCTTCTTTTGGCTTTGCGCTTGCGCCGGATGTTCTGCTATTTTTTCCTGACTATTTAAAATCTCCAGCTCTCTTTTTATTCTTTTATACTCCGTTAATTTTCTTCGGTAATCCGCCTCGGCTTTTGGTCTCTCTATAAATTGCCAGCCTCCCAAACCTTCATATCTTTTTTTCGCCACTAAAACTTCCTGCCTTGCTCGTTCCAAAGCTTCCTCTAATTTTCTTCTTTTCTCGTTTATTTTTTCTCTTTGCGCTTTTGCTACTTGTTCTGTTGCCGTCCTTTCGGCGTCTAACATTCTCCGTTTGGCCTCGGCCGCTTCCTCTTCCCGACTCCGTCCGCCCAAAGTTTCTTCCGGCAACTTAACCTCCGGCGCGATCGTCGGCTTAACCTCTGCTTTTTCTTCTTTGGGAACTTCCGCCTTTTTTCCTTGGCTGTTATCTACGGTTGGAGGTTTATTTTTTCTTTTTCCTCTTGCATTTTTTTCCCTTCTTTCTTGCAACTTCTCTTTTTCTTCATCTGTCAGCCTAAGCGACTCACACCTCGCAAGATAATACTCTTTTACTCCAAAGGTCTCGTTTATTGCATCATATCTTCTTTTCATCGCTTCATACTGTCCCCTAGCTCCGGCGCCGGCCCCCGATTTTAACGGTTCAGGTTCTTTTATCAGTCTTAATTTTTTAATAAAGGCTTCGCCCCCGGAAGGAAAATCTCTTGGAATATCTCGGCTATTTTCAACAATAACCAAATCTCCATTGTCTTGTCTTGTCCACCAGCACCTTGCCTCATCTGACCAGTAGATTTCTTTTCTTTCCCTCTTTTCTTCTTTTTCTAGAAATTTACTTAATTCTGTCTCTTGCCCGGGATTCCATGATGGCTCTTTTATTTTATTAAGCAATTCTCCCAAAGTAACCTCCAGTCTTTCATCATCATTTTTAAAAAATATACTTCTCCTGATTAACTTTCCTTGTGGCAGGTCGCTAAAGTCATTAGGGTCAAGTTGGCCTTCGCTAAGGGTGATAAAGAATTTGTTTTGTTCGGGATCAAAACTTACCAAACCGTTATAACCAAGACTCGCTCCAGCCCATTGGGCTTCTTGTACGTTTAACTTCCCTGTTGTGTTAACCAAAAACTTGCCGTATTTTGTCTCAACAGACCATTCATTCGGTGCCAATTCTTCTTCTACAACTTTTAATGTTTCTTCCACTATTCTTTTTCTCCCCAAAAAGAAACCTTTGGGCTTCCCTTTTTTATCTCTATAACCAAAACCGAATCTCTGCAATTCATCAAAAGACAAAAAAGCGTCGGGGGCGATTCCCGATTTCGCGAATTTTAATATTTGCTCAAAGCCGGCAAATTTTCCCAGGCCGATCATTCTCCTGTGCGAGGTCTCGTATTTTGTTAAAGTTGGCAAGCGATCTAAAATATCTGTTTTGGCCTGTTCTTTTTCTTGGAGCGTTAAATTTCTCCCGGCATCCATTTCCCTAAAAGCAATTTCATCTTCTATCAATTCTTCTTTTATTCTATTTCTTTCTTTTTCTTCCACTCTGTCTTTAATTCCGGGAAAATTAAAATTATCAATCTGGGTTACTAATTCTACTAATCTATCGTAGGCTACGCGATCGTTTTCATTTTCAAATTTAAGCAAACCGAATTTATTTAAAAGTTCATAAACTATTTTCATTGAAGATGTGCCCCGGTCAGAATACTCTCCATGATGATCAGAATAAACCGTTGGATCATTTTGCGCTAATTTTAATTCTTCTATCTTTTTGCCTTTTTCTTCTAAAAGAGAATCAATTTTTCCTTCCAGCTCTTCCCTTCCTGCTTCGTCCTCCTCTTGCCCTAATTCATTTTGGGCATCAAATAAGGCTTTATTTATTTCTTGCAATTCTTTTTTATCTGCAAAGATTTTTTCCCAATCATATTCAATTTCAAAGCCATCTCTTTCCGCAGTATCTACGTTATGTTTGGCCTTGCGGAAATCCCCGGGAAAAACATATTCAATTTCTCCCAATCCAATCCCCGCTTGGCGCAAGAGACTTGTGGCGCAATCGCCATCCAAATCGGATTTTTTGCGTAAACCATATTTTTTTTCTTCGTCATAACCCATTATTCCATGGACAACCAATTCTCTTTTAACTAAAAATTTTTTAGCCGCTTCTTTTAACAATTCTTTCTCCGCCAACTCCATATCTCCACCCAAAGTTTCGGCCATTGTTTCAATGTCTTCCTTCTTTATGGACCTGTTCAAAAAATCGGAAAACTGATCCAATTGTTCTTCGAGCATTTCCTCAAATATTGTCCTTCCTTCTTGCGTTGGAATTTCATCCAAAAATTCATCTTTAAGCGCGAGAGCTTTTAAAACCATTGTCTTTCTTTTTTCCGACTCCTCGGGTTCCAGTTCCGGGACTTCTTCTCTTTTTTCTTTTCTCACTTTTCTGTCAACTTTTTCTATTTCATCTAAAAATTTTTGGTATGCTTCGCGTTTTTCCGGAGAAAAATTATCAAAAAAATTTGTGATATCTTCCGGAGTTACCGCCCGCCTGGCGTAATCCCAAACAAGCGCTTTATGCCAAAAATCCTTTGACCAATTTCCGACTGCTTGTCTGGTATTTCCCCGACCTCGTTTGGTTATCACTTCAACCTTGTGAGAATCTTTCTGCCCTATTTTTTGAGAAACCGTTCTTCTGCTGCTTTCCCCTCGCAAAAAAGGATCTGGATTTTCTGTAATTTTTTTAATTTCATTGTCAATTTCTTCTTCCTCTATCTCCCGCCTTAATTGTTCATAAGCCTCATACTCATTCCTTGTGGGATAATTTTTTAAATATTCTTTTAGAAGATCCTCGTTTATTATTCCTTCTTTAAACTTTTGCTCTAATTCTATAAAAAAACCATCGACCAATTGTTGCCGCTGGTTTTCTTCTCTTTTTTCTACTTTTATTTTTTTTCTTGATCCGTCCCTACCTCTTCCTTTTTCTCCGGTCTCTTCCTCTTTCCCCTGAGGTTGGCCGACAAAAACTTCCTGCCTTCCTTCTTCCACTTCTCTTTTTTTAAAACGTGCTTCTTGCCTATCTACCGTAGTTTCTTTTTGACTCATCCTCTCTTCCAACCCTGGGCCACGCGTCTTTTTGCGGCCTCTCGTCTTCGGAAAATCTTCTTTTCCAAAATTTTCAAAAGTATTCCCCCTACTTTTTAACATATAGAATTATTCAAAAAAATTACTTTTTAAATGCTAACTAACAAATACTAACTACTTATTCTGTTATAAATCTTAAAACGGGTCCGAAGGGATTTGAACCCTCGATCTTCTCCGTGACAGGGAGACGTGTTGGACCAGGCTACACCACGGACCCACGTTTTTGAAATTCTAAATTCTAAACTCTCAATCCTAAATTTTGAACTACTTACAAACAAATAACAACCATTTCAGGTTTGTTTTATTTTAGCGGGAAAAGGAAAAATTGTCAAAAAAATGAGCCCCTCCCCCGCGCAGTCGCCTATTGCAACTTTGCGGGTTCGGGGCGAAAAACCCAGAGAATAAAGGTGGCTTACTATTTTATAACTCGGATTCTCAATATATGACCATCAAGAGATGGTCGAAAAATAGAGAACACTCTCTCTCGCCACCTTAATAAATCATTGAGGTAAATTATTGCACTTTCCCTATACAGTCCCTCGATGCAAAAATCCACAAAAATTATCATTTTTCCTCCTCCGTCCTGTGCCACTGTACCCGTTTTTTACCTCCGTCTTCGACCCCCCGGGGTTCGGCCGCGACGGCGTCCTTCTCTACTTCCATGAAAGCTAGGCTGTTCCTCCTGCCTAGCCATCTCACTGCCCTCCACCACTACCGTCGCTTTCCCTTTTTTTGCCATCTCTTCTCTCCCTCTCTAGCCCCATCCTCTTTTGGGGCTTTGCTAAAAAAAAGAAGGGCCTCCAAAACGAATAAGACCCTCCTTCTATGAGAAAAAAATATCATTAATTTTAAAAAAAGTCAAGGGCACCCTACTTCCCCTCCGCCTCCAAAATCTTCAACGTTGTTTTTAAGACCGAATCTGGATTCAGGGAGATGCTGTCAATCTTATTTTTCACTAAAAATTCGGCAAAATCTGGAAAATCAGATGGCGCTTGCCCGCAAATGCCTACTGGTATTTTCTTTTTATGCGCGGCGCGGATTGTTTCTTTTATTAATCTTTTTACTGCCTCGTTTCTTTCGTCAAAAAGATGGCTAACTAGTTCCGAATCTCTGTCCACCCCCAAAGTTAATTGAGTAAGGTCATTTGAACCAATGCTAAACCCATCAAAAATTTCGGCAAATTCTTCGGCCATAATCACGTTTGAAGGAATTTCCACCATCATATAGATTTTTAACGACTCTAAATTATGTTTAACGTCTTCTGTATTTTTTTTAATAATAGCTACTACATTTTTACCCTCTTCCACTGTGCGACAAAATGGCACCATGACAATAATATTATCCAATCCAAATTCCTCCCTAACTTTTTTTATCGCCCGACATTCCAAAAGAAAAGCTTTTTGATATTTTGGATCGTAGTACCTGGAAGCTCCCCGCCAGCCGAGCATGGGATTTGATTCTTCCGGTTCAAAATTTTTTCCGCCAACGAGGCCGGCATATTCATTGGTTTTAAAATCAGAAAAACGAACAATAACCGGTTTTGGATAAAAAGCGGCGGCAATCTTGCCCACGCCTTCAGCTAATTTATCAACAAAAAAATCCGCTTTGTTTTTATAGCTGAAAGTTAATTCATCCATTTTCTTGCGTGCTCTTTGGGATAGATCTCTTCGCTCCGCCAAAAAAGCCAAAGGATGTATTTTAATATAATTGGAAATAATAAATTCTTCGCGGACCAGACCAACTCCATCCGAGGGAATAAAAGAAAAAGAAAAGGCTTGCTCCGGTTCGCCAACGTTCATCATTATTTTCGTCTTTGGTTTTTTTATTTTTTCCAAATTTATTTTTTGAATTTTAACCGGAATAAATCCTCGGTAAACTTTTCCCTCCTCTCCTTCGGCGCAACTCACTGTCACTCCCTGGCCGTCTTTCAAAACATTTCTTGCTCCCACGGCGCCGATAACGCAAGGAATGCCAAGCTCGCGAGAAACAATCGCCGCATGACATGTCCGACCTCCGCTTTCGGTAATAATAGCGCTGGCTTTTTTCATAATCGGCACCCAATCCGGATCAGTCATCTTTGTGACAAGAACTTCTCCACCATTAAATTTATCTATTTCTCTCACATTATCCAAAATTTTTACCCATCCCTTGCCTATTTTTGAGCCTATTGCTTTACCGGTTAAAATCGCTTCGCCTCTCTCGCCTAAAGAATATTGTTCCAATACTCTGCTTGTTTTTTCTTTATAGATTGTCTCGGGTCTCGCTTGGACAATATAAAGTTTGCCGTCGCTTCCATCTTTGGCCCATTCAATATCCATTGGTTTTTTATAATAATCCTCAATCTCAACCGCCCAGCCGGCTAATTTTAAAACTTCCTCATCTGTTAAAGAATAACTTAATTTTTCTTTTTTGGAATTTTTTAAATTTTTTATTGATCCATTTTTACTATAAACTGATTTTATTTTCTTAGAACCTAAATTTTTTCCAATGATCGGTTTGTATCCACTCTTTAGAGTTGGCTTGAAAACAAAATACTGATCAGGGGTCACTGCGCCTTTTACAATATTATTTCCCAATCCCCAGGCGGAGTTGATCAAAACGACATCACGAAAGCCGGTTTCCGTATCCAAAGTAAATATTACTCCGGAAGAAGCCCTGTCCGAACGAATCATTTTTTGCACCCCAACCGAAACATTTATTTTTGTATGATCTAACTTTTTATCAAAAGAATAAACAAGGGCGCGATCGGTAAACAAAGACGCGAAACATTTTTTCACCGTTCCTAAAGCTTGTTTTTCGCCGATATTCAAAAAACTTTCCAATTGCCCGGCAAATGACGCATTTTCCAAATCCTCAGCCGTTGCCGAAGAACGAACAGCCACGGTCGCGTTTTCTTCGTCAGCTAATTTTCTAAAAGCTTTTATTATCTCTTCACCAAGCTCGTCTTGTATTTTTCCTCTCATAATCAAACTTCTAATTTTTTCTCCAACTTCTTCCAAATTTAAAATATCGTCGCGATCAACAATCTCAAGAAGGTCTTCAATTTTTTCTTCCAATTTATTTAAAATCAAAAACTGCCTGAAAGCATAGGCAGTTATTGCAAAACCGTTGGGAATATTTATATTTTTATTGGCTAAATTTGAATACATCTCCCCCAGTGAGGCGTTTTTTCCTCCGACCATATCAACGTCATCCATTCCAATCTCAGAAAACCAGAGAATATTTTTATTTTGTTTGAGAGACATAAAATTAGTTAAAAGTATAAAGTGAAAAATTAAAAGTTACAGTCTAAAGTTAAAAGTTATTGATGTTCAACTTTAAACTTTTAACCGCAATTTTGCACTTTTCATTTTTAACTTTTAACTTTATACGATTTCCTTTATTTCAATCAAATTAATATTGCCCGACTTCCCGACCGGCTCACCGGCAATAATAATAATTTTATCCCCCCTTTTAATGAACTTTTTCTTTTTAATATAAGCAATAGACCTGTCAACCAATTCCTCAACCGACCTGCAGGAAGGAAGAACAAAAGGAATTGTTCCCCAAGAAAGAGCCAGCTGTTTTTCCACTTCTTTACTGTCGGTTGAAACAAAGACGGGCAATTCCGGTCGATAACGACAGACGATACGCCCGGCATAGCCGGATAAAGACGCAGCTAAAATCGCTTTAGCTTCAACCGTTCTCGCTAAAATATTTGCCACTCTTCCCACCGCTTCGTCCACTGGTTTTATTTTCTTGATTATTTCTCCAATCACCAGATCATCATAGGCGGACGCTTCTATTTTTTCAATAATTTTTGTCATTGTCGCGACGGCCAAAACCGGATAAAGACCGCTCGCCGTTTCTCCGGAGAGCATTACCGCATCAGTATGATCAATTACCGCGTTCGCCACATCGGAAACCTCGGCTCTCGTCGGTCGGGGTTTTCTTATCATTGAGTCAAGCATTTGAGTGGCGACAATCACCGGCTTGGCGGCCTCAAGACATTTATCAATAATCTTTTTTTGAAAAAGAGGAACATCTTCCGCCGCGGCCTCGAGCCCCAAATCTCCGCGAGCAATCATTATTCCGTCAGTCGCTTCCAATATTTCATCGAAGTTTTTTATGGCTTCGTTTTTTTCTATTTTTACAATGATTCTTATTGGTAAATTTTTCGGTCGACCGAATTTTTTTTCAATGTCTCTGATAAAATATTTTACATCGTAAACTTCTCTGGCCTCCGAGACAAAAGATAAGGCCACCCAATCGACATTTTGCGAAACCGCGAACTCCAAATCTTCCTTGTCTTTTTTGGTAAAAGACGGAATATTTATTTTTGTATCGGGAAAATTAACGCCCTTGTGCGACGTAAGCATTCCCCCGACAACCACTTCGCAAAAAATATCTTGACTGGAAATTTTTAAAACTTTTAATTCCAAAAGCCCCTCGTCCAATAATATTCTGTCGCCGAGAGATAAATCTTTATGAAAATCTCCTCCGGTAATTAAAATTTTTTCTTTTGTCTTTTTGGGATTTGTCGTAATTACTATATGTTCTTTGACTGTCAATTTTATTTCTTTTTCAGGAAGCTCTCCAACCCTAATTCTCGGCCCCTGTAAATCGGCGATGATGCCAATCGGCTCATCAAATTTTTTGGAAATTGTTCTTATTTTTTTAATTGTTTTTTGATGCCAAGCATGATTTCCGTGAGAAAAATTAAGCCTAGCCGTGTTCATTCCGGCTTTTAGCATTTTTGTCAGGGTCTCCACCGATTCGGATGATGGACCGATTGTGCAGACTATTTTTGTGCGCTTGTTCATAGAATTATGAATCACGAAGCATGAATTATGAATTACGAAAGTTATAATTGTTCTCATGATTCCTGATTCATGCTTCATGATTCAACTGGAAAATTCACAAGAACTAATTTTTTATCATTCTTGATCTTTTGTACAATAAATTCTGATTTACAATTTTATCTTCTCCGCGTATTGCGAAACATACGGAATTTTCCAATATTTTCCCGAGAGAGCATATACAAAACCGAGAAGACTTAAAATTATAAGGGAAATGCAGGCGACGAAAGCAGCGATCCAACCAATCACCGGGAAAAGTCCTACTGCCCATGTTATTACCCAGGCGATAAAAAGGATGAGCCCTTGCTTGGCATGGAATTGAACAAAGACGCTGTCTTTCTTCAAAAATAGCGGGACAAAACAGAGAACGCCGATATAACTAATTGCCGCTAAGATTTTGTTTTCCCCGCTTTCGTTATTCTCCGTATTTTTAATTTCTTCTGTCATATATTGATTGATTATGAGTGAATTTATTTATTATATCATAATTAGCCCAAACAAAAAAGGCCGAATTCCCGGCCTTTTAACTTTTTCCGCCCAAGACAGATCCGCCTTGGGCGGAAACTTTTCACTTTACATTTTTCTTGTCCGCCGTAGCTTTAGCGAAGGAGGAAACTTTTAACTTCCCTAGTATCCCATTCCCATACCACCCATTCCGCCACCGCCATGAGAGTGTTCATCTTTAGGAGCGGGTAAATCGGCGACAGCAACCTCTGTGGTTAAAAACATGGCCGCAATTGAAGCCGCATTTTGGATAGCTGAACGAGTAACCTTTGTCGGATCAACAATACCGGCAGCGACCAAATCTTCATATTTATCAGTTACGGCGTTATATCCATAATTTCCCGGCTGGCGTTTTACTTCCTCAACAACAATGTCTCCATTTTTTCCGGCGTTAAAAGCGATTTGTCTTACCGGTTCAACCAATGCTCGGCGCAAAATATCAATGCCGATTTCTTCTTCGCCCTCAACTTTCACTCCATCTAAAACTTTTACTGCCCGAAGAAGAGCGACTCCGCCACCAACCACAATTCCTTCGGCAATCGCCGCTTTCGTCGCGGCAAGCGCGTCTTCAATTCTTAATTTCTTTTCTTTTATTTCCGTTTCCGTGGCCGCGCCAACTTTTAAGACAGCCACTCCGCCGGTAAGTTTAGCCAATCTTTCTTGCAGTTTTTCTTTATCAAAATCCGATTCTGTCGCTTCAATTTCTTTTTTTATTTGAGCCACTCTCGCTTTGATTTTTTCCTCATCTCCTTTACCATCGATAACCGTTGTTTTTTCTTTGGTGGCGACCACTCTTCGCACTTGGCCCAAATCGGCTATTTCAACATTTTCTATCTTTAGACCAACATCTTCGGTAATAACTTTTCCGCCGGTCAAAATAGCAATATCTTCCAGCATTTCTTTCCTTCTATCGCCAAAGCCCGGAGCTTTTATGGCTAAAGTGTTAAACGTGCCTCTCAATTTATTTACAACCAAAGTCGCCAAAGCTTCTCCATCAACTTCATCGGCAACAATAACTAATTCTTTTCTTCCACTTTGCGCAAGCTTTTCTAAGAGTGGCAAGATATCATTAAGAGCTGATATTTTTTTATCGGTAATCAAAATATAAGGATCTTCGTAAACCGCTTCCATTCTTTCGGCATTGGTCACCATATAAGCGGAAAGGAAACCTTTATCAAATTCCATGCCTTCCACAACTTCTTTTTCTATCCCAAAACTTTGCCCTTCCTCAACGGTAATAACTCCTTCCGGACCAACTTCTTCCATGGCCTCGGCAATCACCCGACCGATATCCGCATCATTGGCGGAAATAGAAGCAACCTGTTGGCGCTCTTCTTTGGTGGAGATGTCTTGCTTCATTCTTTGTAATTCCTGAACAATCGCTTTAACACCTTTTTCAATACCGAATTTTATCGCAATGGGGTTGGCACCAGCGGCAACATTTTTTAACCCTTCGGAAATAATCGCTTGAGCTAAAACTGTCGCGGTAGTTGTTCCGTCTCCGGCAACATCATTGGTTCTAGAAGCAACTTCCTTCACCAATTCCGCGCCCATATTTTCAAACTTATCTTCCAGTTCGATTTCTTTAGCGATTGTCACTCCGTCGTTTACGATTTGAGGAGCGCCGAAACCTTTGTCCAAGACAACGTTACGACCGCGCGGACCGAGGGTCACTTTTACAGCGTTGGCCAATTTATCCACGCCGGCTTTTAGCGCTTGCCTTGCTTTTTCGTCGAATAACATTTGTTTTGCCATATTTGCTACGCAAATCATAAGCGAATTGAAGCGAATTCTAAACGAATTTAATTATTCGTTTTTATTCGCATTAATTAGCTTAGTGATTACTTATTAAATTATCGCCAAAATATCCGATTCGGAAATTATTAAGAGCTCTTCACTCTCAATTTTAATCTCGTCCGGACTGTATTTTTTAAACATTACTTTATCGCCGACCTTGACGCCCATTGGCGATACTTGGCCATTATCCAAAATTTTCCCCGGACCGATCGCCAAAACCTCTCCCTGCTCCGGTTTTTCCTTATCAACGGTTTGAGGCAAGACAATGCCCGACTTGGTAGTTTTGTCCTCTAAAATGGGTTTTATCACAACCCTGTCTCCTAGTGGTTTGATGTTCATATTTTTTATCCTTTCTTGTTTTAAATAGCCCTTTTCAAGGCAATTATTATTTCATACTATTTTATATTTTTTGCAAAAATTGTCAAGATAAGCTAAAAAATATTTTGGACGTCTGTAATAAAAAATATAATACTAAAAAAGCATTATATTTTTTATTATTTTTGTTTTTCTGCCTGAAGCTACACCCTACTCTTCTTCGTCTTCTTCGTCTTTTGCATCTTCTGCTATCTCTTCACCATCTCCACAGTTACAATCATCGCCACAATCACAAAGTTTAAATTTTTCTTCTGTCATATTTTTTCCTCCTGTTTATTAATTATTTAATAAATTTTTATTTTTTTCTATCCACATTTTTTAATATTTCGTCAAGTTCCCCTGATCTTACTTCTTCTAGTTCATCTGGCAACCCCCCCCTTACTACATCATCAAGCTCCAATTTGCCCAACTCATCAGAAAGATTCCCTGGTTTTACATACCTAACCTCACTATTTTCTTGATTTAATCTACCATCACTCAACTTTTTTTTCATACTTAATAGTCCTTCCATATTTTTTATTCATTATTTATAAAATAATATTTTGTCGATACGCAGCCGACCCAAAACAAAATTATTCCAAAATATAGCGTCCAAAAATAATGATCAAAAAGCCCTACTAATAATATCAAGAAAAAAACGGTATTTCTATGGTCAAATAAATTATACCAAGTCCGATTATTTTGTAAAGGCATAAAAAAACTGGCTAATAATAACAGAAATAAGGTGAACCCGAAAATACCCAATTCCGCTAAAACCAATAAATAAATATTGTGTACCGGCTGGTATTCCCAAGATTTTAAATTGGGATTAATTTCATTGTGAAGAGCCAAGGTATAATTTCCAAGGCCAACGCCCAAAAAGGGATGACTCTTTATTAATTGCCACGACTCGCCAAAATAGCTTATCCGCTCATTGGTAGATTTAGCCTCCAGCCGTCCAGTCCCTCGAACTCTTGTCGCCACGGGTTCCCAAAAAATGATACTAAAAATTATAGCGACTAAAGCAAAAAGACAAATTGATTTTGACAATAGCTGTCTATTTTCTTTTACTTCTTTAAAAATAAAACTTCCAACTAAAAAAAATAATAAAACAATAACAAAAGCCAAAATCGCGCTCTTGGAAAAAGTAGTAAAGAGGCCAAAAGCTAGGATGGAAAAAATTGAAACTAAAATTATTTTTCCGCGAGACGCCAAAGATTTTTGATACAAAATTATCGCTAAAAACATCCCTATCGCGAGAAACGCCCCGAGCATATTGGGATGAGGCAAACTCCCATAAGCCCGGAGCCACCGCTCGCTGGACGCCTCTACGACGATTGTGCCTAAAGTAGCCGGATCATGAAGAGCCATACCTAGCCATTTGGAGGCAAAAGTTGTCTGTATCAAAAATTGATAAATTCCCAAGCTGGCTTGAATTAAAGCCGAAAGAATAAATGCCCAGCTGAATTTTTTCCAATCAAAATTAAATATCTGTAAAATTAAAAATAACCCCACCCCTTCAACTAACCGCAACCCTGCCATAAGCGCCACGATCTTTGACTCTGCCCAAAATATAGACAATGAGGCGAATACTAAAAAAAATATGGCAACCGTCGCAATCTTTGTAATTTTGAATTTGTAATTTATTTGGGATTTGTAATTTTGAATTTGTAATTTATCTATAACCAAAGAGACGATAGCTAAAAGAAATAAAAAGCATAGCAAAATCTCCGTCCCATAAACACTCACCGTCCCATATTCCCAATATCCATCCAAATCTCCCTCTTTCAATATCAACCTAGTCTGCCATGGCAATAAAAAAATAAATAAATAGACTCCCCATTCTATAATTTTATTTAAAAATTTCATAAACATCTCTCAAGTTCTTTTATTTTTGAAAACCACTTCTCTTGATACTTTTTTCTTCTGTCGTTGTCGCAATGAAATTTCAGTATTCCGTCTTTTACGACCACATTACTATTCTGATTGGCCACCTCTTTTATTTTTTTCGGCAATATTTGATATTGCAGTTTATGCAAAAATTTTTCCGCCAACCCGCCTGCTGCCGTTTTTTCTTTTCTCCCTACAAAAATAAAATCTTCGGCGACTCTTCTTCTCTCGCTTCCTTCATTATTAAAAATGTTAGGCAAAAATATTTTTATCCATTGATTGCTCTCCAAAAATTTTTGATGCACTCCTCCCCGATCAAATATCGGGACAAGCTGATTTATCCAATATATTAAATAAATATCAGGACTTTCAATGGCAAGGTTCTCTAAATTTAAATGCTCTTCGTCAACAAAAAAACTTAAACAAATTTTATCTTTTGTATTATTTTTCTCCGGTCGCAAACCGAAAATCTTCAAAAAGCCGACTGCCAAAAAACGGCTGGTCCAAAGTTTGCCTTTCTCCGTGACAATAAAAAAATCTATATCGCTCCCCGTATCGGCATTCGCCCAAGACAGACTATTGCAGATCCCGATCATTTTAATGCCCGGTATCCACTTCAAAAATCCCGCGACTCTCAACGCTTTTCTAAATTTATTTTCGGCCAGATTGTATCTTTCTTTTCTTAACGCGATTAGCGCCTCCCTATTTTTAAAAAAATAAAAACCCTGCTTGTACTCCAAGAGAGTTTTTATTGCCTCGCTATTTTTAATGATTTCTTCAATTTTATTCAAAGAAATAAATAAACCGTTAGCTTCCTTTAAAAAAAGCCATTTCCAAATTTCCACCAAAGTCAGCGGATAGGAAAAAATATCAAAGTATGCAACCGTCTCAAGAATTGATTTTTCCAATTTATTGTCTTTATTGTCCAGTGCTGTCATTTGTATCTAATTCGCGCGTCATCGCGGGAAAATTTTTTTGCGCTATTTTAAACACGCCCGATTTTTCCATATTTTTTATTGCTCCATCTTCAACAATCATTTCCGTATCATTGAAACCGACCACCTGGTTTCTACTGATAATAATTTCTTCCAGCCCTTCGCTCAAAATCTTGCTCGTCAGCCTCCTGTTTTTTACAAAATAACGCAAAATCGACTGCGTCTCCGTGTCTGCCTCAAATCCTCTTATTTTTCCCAAAACAAAACCACTCTTCGTAACAACAGAAAGGCCAATTAAATCCTTGCTTCCTATAATTGGCATAAAAATTCAATTTAAAATTTAATTTTATTTTTTACTTTACTGCTTCCACCCCGACAGATTCTTTGCCTTTTCTAAAATAAAAATATTGTTGAGCGATAGTAAGGATGGTTGTTAAAAACCAATAAAGAGTAAGCCCGCCGGGCAAACTTGCTCCGATTACAACTGTGATTAAGGGCATAAAATAGAGCATCTGTTTATTCATCATTGAAGCCATACCCTCATCTTTTGAACCGGGTGTTTTTACTGTCGGTTTAGCCATAGGCATCATTTTTGCCTGCCAAAATTGCGCCAAACCCGCCAAAATCGCCAATACTATATTAGCTTTGCTCAAATCAAGAAAGCCTAAGAAAACAGCATTGATATGTCCGGGATTTGTCACAAAAGGATATAGATTTTCCAATCCTTCCGAACCCAGCCCTTTCATGAAAACTTGATAAACCGCGATTAAAATCGGGAGCTGGATTAAAATCGGCAAACATGAAGAAAGCGGATTGATTTTATTCTCCTGATAAAGCTTCATCAACTCCTTGGACATCACTTCTTTTTGATCTTTATATTTTACTTTTAGTTCTTCTATTTTCGGCTGAAGGGTTGATAAAGATTTTTGAGCTTTTATCGCCTGCAATGATAATGGATAAAGAACTAACTTTGTTAAAACGGTAAGACCTATAATAGCCAAGCCAATATCTTGACCAAGAATATTATAAAGCCAAATCAAGAGATTGAAGAGTGGATAGTATAAAACTGTATTAAAAATTTCTATCATTTTGTTGTCCCTCCTTCATCTTCTTCTTTTTTTTCTTCCTCTTCCTCAGCAACAACTTCGGGTTCTTCTTTTTCTTCCTTCTCAACTGTTAGTTCTTCTTTGGGAATATCACTCTCGGAAGGAACTTCTTCTATTTTTTCAACATCATCCGACTTTACTATTTCTTCTCCGCCTTGAATATTTATTTTCCAACCGGTCAATTTTGCCGCCAAACGGACATTCTGCCCGCCCCTGCCAATAGCAAGAGAAAGTTGATCAGGCTTTACGGTTATATAAGCAGCCTTTTCTTCTTCATTAAGTTTAATCTCGCTTATTTTTGCCGGCGAAAGAGAGTTGGCAATAAGTTTTGTCAGGTCATCATTCCATTCAATAATATCAACTTTTTCTCCGCCAAGCTCATTGATAATTGATTGAATTCTCGCGCCCCTTTGACCAATACACGAACCAATCGGATCAATATTTTCATCTTTTGTATAAACCGCCACTTTGGAACGCGAACCAGCTTCACGAGCTATTCCTTTTATTTCCACTACACCGTTGCTAACTTCCGGAATTTCAAAAGTGAAAAGCTTTCTTAAAATTTCCGGATGAGCCCTGGAGACAATAACTTGCGGACCCTTTGTGGTCATCGTCACTTCTTTAACATAAAATTTAAGTCTTGCTCCGGGCGTGTATTTTTCTTTATCAATCTGCTCTTCCAAAGGCATAAGCGCGGTAACGTGTCCCAAGTCAACCAAAACCAATCTTCCCTCCCAGCGTTGGATAATGCCGGGAATAAGATCCGCTTCTTTTCCTTTAAATTCATTGAATAAAGAATCTCTCTCTGCTTCTCTTAATCTTTGGATGATTACTTGCTTGGCTGTTTGTGCAGCCATTCTGCCAAAAGCTCCCGGAACTTCCAGCTCCGTTTTTATAACCTCATCAATTTCCGCGTCCCCTTTTATCACTTTTGCTTCACTAAGACTAAGGTTAAGCTTTGGATTAAATTTTAATTCCTCTTCTTCTCCTTCATTTTCTGACTCTCTTTTTTCCTCCAGGACTTCTCCTTCACTTATTCTCTTTTCTCTTTCTTCTTTTTCCTTTTCGTATTTTTCCGCCAGCTCATCGGCCACGACGGTTTTGATATCAAAAACGCGAGACTCGCCGATCTCCGGATTAAATTCCACTTTCACGTTTTGGTTTTTTACTCCAAAATCTTTTCTAAAGGCGGCCGCAAGCGCCGCTTCCAAAGTTTCTATAACAGCCTCTTGTTTAATGTTTTTTTCCTCGCAAATTTGCTTAATAGCTTGAATTATTGGTGATGCCATAGTTGTCGATAAAAATTATTTTTATAAAATTAACTAGTTCTTATGGAACTAGTTCAATAGTATAATAGCATAAAATAAAATTTTTAGCAAATAAACCTTAGTAATTATCAATATAAATGTCTTTTTTGTGTCTTACCTTTGCTTTTTTCCCGCTAACATCCAGTACAATCGCGATCGAATCCAGCCTAAACTCTCTATCAAGAAGATTATTTGACTGAAGATAACACTCAACCGTTTGGCAAATCTTCACTTGTTTGCGCTCGTCTATCGCCTCTTCCGGAGCGCCAAAATTACCGCTCTTTCTTGTTTTTACTTCAACAAATACAATAGTTTCATCTTTTTGGGCGATAATATCAATTTCTCCTCCCCTGGTTCTATAATTTTTATCAATTATTTTATACCCATGTCTTACTAAGTACTCACAAGCAAGCATCTCGCCGAATCTTCCCAATTTTTGTCTCTCGTCGGACATTTTTCGGACATTTTATAGATATTTCTGCAATCTTTTTTTCTTTTCTCGCTCTTCCCTGCCTTGAGGAATTTTTTTAACCAAATAATAAATTAAAAACCCCGACCAAACGATAAATCCAACCAACCAAAGTAAATACCAAACATAACTTCCCAGCAAAAATATTTGTTCATAGCTTAAAAAAACCAAAATCAAACCGATCGCGCCCATGGCAAAAAATTGGTTGAATAGTTTCTTGAATAATTTGGATATTAAGGGATCTCCCTTTTTTCTAATAGACAAAAAACTGAATACTATCCCTAGAAATATCATCAAGCAGAAAAAAACTAAAACGAAAACCGTACCTTTCGGCCCCAAAGCGCTTGGTCGCAGACTAAACCAAAAATTTAAATCTAAGAGTCTTTGAAAGTTAGGCATATTTTCTGTATATTTTACCCCCTAGTTAATAATTAAGTTTTAGGCTTTTTCTCAAAGACCAAACCGTAATGATAAGGACCGGCTTTAAATTCTTTAACCTCTTCCAGCCCGTATTTCTTTGCTAATCCTCGAACAAAATCTTTGGAAAGTCTTTTCTCGGCGGGAGGACCGAGAGGCGAGGCTATCAATTTCCATTCAATAACCGCTATTTTTCCGTTATTTTTAACAAGTCTTACTGCCTCTTTAAACATCTCTTCATTTTTTTTAATTTGAAAAAGTGTGTTTGCTAATAAAACAAAATCCAGACTCCCTTCTTTTATTTTTGTTGCTCCGTAGATTTCCAAATTAGACCAAACCGCCTCAACATTATCTATCCCTTCAAATTTGGCTCGGCTCTTTACCGCACTCAAAACCGGTTTTAAAAGATCAACCGCGTAACTAACTCCATTTTTACCGATGATTTTTCCGGCAGGAATAACAAAATGTCCAGCCGCTCCGCATCCAAAATCAGCGATTCGCATACCTGCCCCAAGACCAATCTCTTCCAAAATATAATACGGATCAAGCAAGGAATTACCGCCGGAAATTCTACTTGTTCCCATCTTTTTTAGTTCAGGCATAAAATTATAGTTTTAGATTAATTCTGTTTGGGAAATAACGGCGAAAAAATAGCTATAAGCACCCCTTCCACCATTCCGGTCATTATCAGAAGGGAAACAAAAATAGTGATAAGACCAAGAAGTTTATAAAAAATTCTTGTTCCGCCTTCGGTGCCCAGATGAGCTTCCGCCCAATTCACTCTGCCAAAAGCCGACAGGAGCCATTCTGACTTTGCTACCATCATTGTGCCAACAATTATTCCGACTATTCCTATTATAATCTGTCCCATTTTATTATTACGTAGTTCATTATTTGACCAAATGGGCGCTTAGGGATTCGAACCCCAGACCTTCTCGGTGTAAACGAGACGCTCTAACCAACTGAGCTAAGCGCCCCCTCAGCTAAAAATATTGTATCAGATATTCACAAAAGAGAAAATACCCCGCCTTTTTAGTGGCGGGGTACTCTCAATACTCATAGAAAGGAACTTATCTTAAAACTCCGCCCCATTCAACAACAGTAAACCCTTTGCGTTCCGGCGTTCTTATATCATACCCTCTTACGTCTATTGGTTTTTGGAGCGGTGAAAAATCCATCAAAATTCTAATAACCGTATCCGGTTTGGGATCAATCGTGAGTGGTGCTAATTGATTCATCCCCTCATTTCCCAGAAATCCGACAAAATAATAGGGCGCGCTTTGCATTCTCGGTTCCCAAAATTCAATAAAATCAGCTGTTTCTTTTTTGTTTAGGCCAAATTTTGTCAGTTTTTCCACTAAGAAATTATGGACATCATCCTTTCTAACGACAAAACCGTTTTTTGGCGATTCATAAATTCCTCCGCGTCCTTCCCAAAATAAATAGGGATAAACTTTGCCGGATCGCAATTCCGTAATATTGCTATTTGTGTCCGAAATTACTTCCCAACCATTATTATATTCCGGATCAGAATAGCTCATTCCGCCCTTTGGCTCAACTTTTACTGAAATCTTCGTTGTTTTTTCCGGATATAAATAAATTACCGGTTTGCCACATTCGGCGACAGCAAATTTACGAATTTCTAATTTAATCAATCTCCCAAACGGATCTTCCCAAAAAATAAGGGGACGACTGGCCAAAAATTCTTCGTAAGATACTTCTGTGGATTTTTCGCCGTCGAAAAAACTTTTTTTTCTAGTATAGGCCTCATCAAGCAACGCGTGTTTTTCAACCCCAATCTCATAAATCTTATCTCCTTTAGAATTTTTTCCTATTTCTTTCAAATTCATTCCCAGACGCATAGATTCATCAACTACGGAAATAAAATTATCGCTTCCACAGCCACCGCTGTCTGTGTAATCGTATTTCTCTGTATTCTTTTTTCCGTCGTTCCAGGTTATTTCCGGCACCTCGTCTTCACCAATAAAATCCGGCCTATAGGCATAGACTTTGACTGTTCCGTCGGGCACGCGCAAATAAAATCCGTACTTATCAAAGATTGTTAACTTTTGATCTATCGCCGGAACGCTTTTTGTGGTATAGACATTGCCTAATTTTTTATCTTCAAAGGCTAATTTAAGATTTTTTATAGAAAAAAATTCGTTTGGATCAAGCCCAAAAGATCCTGCGCTTGCTTCCAAAACCTGCCTTGACTTTTCTCCGTAAATAGATTTTGGAAATTCTAATGAAGGTATTGTATAATTTTCATCAACACTGAACTTTGATCGTATAATCCATTCTCCTTCAAAAAGTTCTCCGGAATATTTCTTTAAGAGAAAGAAATCATTGCCTTGCCTTATGAATCTATAAAAAACAGACTGATACATTGCGGTAGATTCCACCGCCTTAACTAAAATAATTTCCCCTTCTTTATATTTACCATCAATTATTGTCCCTGCTTTATAATATTTGGCTTGTTCGTCTTTGGTAAGATTTTCTTCTTTAAAAAAATTTAAATTTTCAATCTCTTGCGGTTCATTCCACTCAATTCCATCAACTATTCCGGTAACCTCCGGCTCTTCACTATCGTCTATCTCCAAATCTTCTGCCTGTGGATTGTTATCAACAACCACATCTTTTGGATTCATTTTTTTATTCAAAAAATAGCCGCCCAAACCGCCGATAGCGACAAGCAACACTCCCGCCAAGGCCATCAATAAAATATCTTTGCCAACAGCAAAGCCTTTTTCTTTGGCCTTAATCAAAAGGTCTTTTTTTTCACTTCCCATCTCTTTTTTCTTGATTGGCATAAAAATATAGATAAATTAATTGTTAGATTAGTTATTGATTATAATTTTTCCTACTTCCATTTGCTTTTTTAACTGGCATATTTTAGGGTTAAATTTTTTCTTCTATTACCTCATCTATAATCTGTGACAAATCAACCTCTTCTCCGCTCTTTGTTTTGAAAGCAATTTTACTTAAAATACACCTTACTAACTGCTCCTCAGTGAGTTCTTGTTCCAATATAGCTAGCTTGGCCAATTCATTCGTGTTGATATGTGAATGAATTTCAGGAAGCAAATTTATAATTTTGTTAAACCATCCCTTCTTTTTAACAACTCTTTTAGATAAATTTTTTGCTTCATCAAAAAATGATTTCAATTTTACCGGTGAAAACAGCTCACTCCAATGATATTGTTTATCTTTTATGCCCTTCCACCATATTTCAATTTGTTCAATTTTACATTCAACTTCTTTTTTTTCATGTTTGCCTGCAATTTCAAAAATTATTTTAAGTATTCCTAGAATATTTTCTACCTGCGGAGAATTTTTTTCTATCAATTCTCGCTGTTTTTCACAAAAAGTTGTTTTATCTTCTTCCGATGGTTGATCATGCACAATAACGTACATCTCTGGCAGTTTTCTAACTGTATATTTCACTGGCTGAACAACTTTTCCTCCCTCTGCGCGATAACACTCTTTTTTTTCTTTTTCAATGATAGAAGATGGTAATAAAGGTAATGAATCGGAAGAAATAGGATGGCTGCTCGTAATATAAGTTCTACCTCTAGCCACTTGGGTAGAAAGAACAAAATAAAGTTTGCCCTTCGTCTCTGTTAATGCCCCTCCCTCTAATTCAAAATAATCTCTATAATCTTCTTTGAGATAATCTTCGGGTTCACAGTCTTTAAGATATCGCAAAGCACAACGATCATGCTCTCTATCTCGATATAGCGTATCCTTACATGCAATTTTTTCTGGCACAGCCTCACCAAGAGTCATGGTTAGCTCTTCTTCAGTTAAATTTGCAATGTCATCTATTAATTTTTTGACTCCAATCTGCGGTTTTATTTTTCTATCCCAACGATCTAAAATTGATTTTATATGCTGGAGTGCTTGGATATCAATATTTTTGCTATCTTTCATTTCAGAATGCCCCAGAGAATCTGCTAAGATTTTAAGCTTAATTAAAATATCTGAATTAGTTTTATATTGTTTAATTAATCTTTCTTTTACCTTTCGATCATAGCTATTACTAATAATTCTTGGCTCATGGATACATGCAGCTATCGCTAAACCCAAATCCCTTTTTCCCCTTTTTACAAATTGATCAATAATTCTGACTGAACTCTCTTCTACTTCAAGCCTTCTTCCTAAATCGCTTCCCTCTCTTTTTGCCGCAGACTCATCTCTTTTTTCTAAAATACCAGATGAAATTACTGGAAAACCTTCACGAGCTACCCCCGCCTCTTCAATAATTTGCCAAAATTTGTTTTCTTCAGATGAAGACAGAGAAAACCTCATAAAAGGCTCTCTTCTCTCATCTATCTGAATGTCATCTCCTTTTGAAATAAATGCGTAATATAAACCCCCTCTTCTAGAAAAACTCGCTCGAAGCAATGATTCATCGGGAGAGATTGCGTACCCAGAATCTCTAGCCGTATCAACTACAAGATCAAATTGGCATGTAACTCCCAATGTCTCTGCCGGAATAGTGGATAGAACAACTAATGATTTTTTTGTGCCCTTGTCTTCAATCTGAAGTTTAACCTTTTCGCTGTCACTAAGATTATGTGTCAATAATTGAATTCTAAAATCTGTTTCTTCGTTATTCAAAAGTTGTTTGTTAATTTCTTCAACCATTTTTTCATCTTCCAAAAAAACCATTATTCTTTTTGCCGATTTTGTTTTTCTTATTTCAGTTTTAATTAATTCAATAGCTCGTCTTATTCTATCTTGTTGATTAGGAATATTTTCGTAAATCTTGTCTGGTTCTGACAATCTTCCAATTTCACGCTTCTCAAAAGATGTATTTTCTGAAAGTTGACCATGAGAATCAAAAAACTTTGCAACCACATAAGCTCTATCAGAAGATCGGCAAATAGCAATGACTGGTGGAGAACCGCCCCCTTGTCGTAACTCTTTAAGAGATCCAAGAAGCACTTGATTAAAAGGGCTATTACTGTCCGCGCAATCGACAATAATAGCGCCTGTTTGATTAAAATCGACTTTTCCATGAAGCAACTGATGACAAAAACTACCTACAGTAGTTACCATAACTCTCGTACTCTCCGAGTGTTCCTTACTCCGACCTGTAGCATTACCAACAAATCCGCCAACTTCTCCTCGTGGATCAATTGCTGCCGAAAGACAAAAACAAATTCCCCGAGCATTATCTGGCGTTTGCGCTACAACTGTTACAAGCCGCTGAGGTGGTTTTTCCCTACGTTCTTCTACGTAGTGTCTAGCTGCAATAGCGGCAAGAACAGTATCTCTCAAACTTCCTTGCTCAACAGCAACAACTTTTTGGTCAATAAACCTATCTAGAAAGAGCCTACGTTTTTTAATTTCTTCTTTTACGGTACCATCTCTATCCAAACAACTTCGTAGCCTCGTTTGCCATCCAGATTCAACAATTTCTCCTTCTTTTGGATGTTGCTCTCCATACCCCCCCCCTCATAGGATTTCGACATAATATAAGTCTATTTTTTAGTTATTATCAAAAAATATCCATTAATCATTTGTTTTTTTAATTCTTCCGAGGCAACCGAACCATTGGCTAGTTCTTTTAAGATGTTACTACTTTTAGCTTGATCGGGCAATATAATCTGAAAATTTTTATCAATCTCCGTCGGGAATAAATAATATTCAATTTTTTTCTCGCCGAAGACGGCTCCGACCCCGAGCCCTGACATTGTCTCCCTGGAAAATGTTTGGTCAAATAAAAAATTTCCCAGTGAATAAAAAATTACTTTATTTTTATAAACTTCAATCGGCTGGACCACATGCGGATGGCTACCTAAGACGAGATCGGCTCCCGCGTCGATCAATTCATGAGCCATTTTTTGCTGGCCCCGAGAAAAAATTGTTTTATATTCCGCGCCCCAATGAGTGTAGGCAACTACGAAATCCACTTCTTGCTTTATTTTTTTTATTTCATCAATCACCTTATTAAAATTATCCGTGCCCAACTCGCTATAACCGACAAAGCCGATTTTAACACCTCTTATATTTTCTATTGCAGAAATTTTATTTAAATTATCCGGCGCGCCGAAATAATCTAAATTGTTTTTCTCTAAATAATTTATTGACTGGTCAAATCCAGCTTTCCCAAAATTAAAAGCGTGATTATTGGCAAGATTAAAAATATTAAATCCTAGTTTCTTTAAAACGGGAGCTGATTTTGGATCAAAAGTAAAAGTTGTGTTGTCCGGATGGAGCGGTTTAGGCGCGAAATCAGTAAAAGATCCTTCAAGGTTAGCGAGAACCAAATCACTCCCGCCTAAAAATCTTTCTATTTTGGAATATGGATAATCCTCCCCATTTTTATCTATTGCTTTTCTTATATACCTATCCAGCATCATGTCGCCAAAAGATAATAAGGTAATATCTTTATTCTCGCTTTTTTCTCCTCCTGAAAAAAATCCGGTAATATAGCTTGTGGTCTCGGCTATTGAGTTATCATTCAAAACTCTTGCTGAATTGAAATTGTCCAACATCTCAAAATTTTGCGCGCCTTCCAGTTCCAGATATTTTAATAAAATTCTAAGCGTTGGCTTTGAATCAATATCCAAAAAATCAATCCCGGCATAATCAAAATTACTGATGGCGGCTAAACTTTTCGCGTCATGAAAATCGGCCGCGTTTGTTGGGAGATAGTGAGAAAAATCTAGAGAGCCTACAACCAAAGTATTTCCCGGTAAAGTTTCTTTTAATTTTTTCGCAAAATTATTTATTTCCTCTTCTCTCAAATTATCCTTAATAATTATAGGCACAACTTTTACTTCCGGCATTGCCTTCTTAATAAAAGGCATTAAATTGTAGATCCCATGCTCTTCGGCAAAAGGCGTTTCGTTAATATTCACAAGATTATTATCTTTTAGTTTCTTTATTAATTCTGTTTCCGCCTCTAGCGCGCCATAAGGAGTTTTCCAATCATCAAGAGATGAAATAATTTGTCCGCTTCCTTTACTAAAATGATTGGGGGCAAGCACGACGACCGTGGAAAACTTTTGAGCTGAAATATTTTCAAAAGCGGAGGCGATTAATCGCGCTGCCAAAATATGGTGCGGAACAATCAATCCTTTTATGTTTTTGCCGTCTAATATTTTTTTATCTTCGGCAACACCAAACGCTTTTTCAAAAAAATCTTTTTTGTTCTGCGTGGCGTTGTGGTACTCTGTGACAGTTTTATCCCGATTAAAAATAAAAGTAGTGGCTCTTTCTTTTTTTCCGGAAAAATTTAAAAAATAGCCGCAAAAAATGCCGCCTATAAAAAATAAAGACAAGAAAAAAATTGTGATGAGTTTTTTGTTAGTGACCATATTTTAAAATAGTTACCCGCAAGAAAAATTTATTTGGGGAAAATCTTTATGTCTCGCGGCATACCTTGCCGGAAAATGCTTATCTCTCATATCGTCCGGTATCCTCACTATTACTATATAATCTCTGAACTTTAAACTCAATAGGAATACTAGAATTTCTTCACACAAATTTGTTAGATTTTCCCAGTAAATTTTTAAAATTTCTTCAATACCTTGCTTCCCGAATGTTGGAAAAATTATCTCTACCTTGTTTTCTTTGTTCAAATGATAACGTGGGTTTGGTAATGCAAACCCTTCGTGCTCGATTTTTCTGCGTATTTCACGAAATTGAGAATACCAACTCGTCTTGTTATTTTTAATCATATCAATCAATGCAGTGAATCGCGGGTCGTCATTTTTGAGAGGGAATTTTTTCAATCCCTTTTTGTATTTCTTGGGATTATCATCAACAAAAAGAAATCCAATGCCGGAACCCATAAATGCAGTGTGCCGCATTAAACAATCAATAGCAATCGTGCCACGAATAAAAAAATCCTTGAAATACATATTTAAATCATCATCAACTGGATTTTTTACATCTATTTGATTTCCATGATAGATGCCTTCCTTACCGTCGGCGATATTTTGCTTGTGTTGAGCCATTAGATTTTCGCAGTGTTCTTTAGCAAATTTAGCTTCAAGTAAATTTTGAAAAACTGGGTAATAACTTTTGTCATACGCCAAGTGCTGATCTCTTAAATAAGCACAATCTCTAATCTGGCTCATTTGTATTAAAAATCGAGCGTGAAAATCCTCGCCCTCTTTTATGCTACACAAGAACCTTAAAGTTCCTGGTTGTACATTATTTGGATTTGAAATTGGCTTATCCATACAACACTTTTTATATTTTTTACCGCTTCCGCAATGACACGGATCATTTCTTCCTATTTTCATACTGTGGATAACTCTATTATTGATTTTCTACTTTTTTTCTATTATACTGTTAATATAATATTTTAGTCAAATATATGATCACTAAAAAACAAAAAGAAGTCTTAGACTTCGTAAAAAATTACTCGAAAAATAATGGGTACGCCCCCTCTCTTGAAGAAATTCAAAGGAAGTTTAAAATGGCCTCGGTCTCAACGGCGCATTTTTATATTTCTAAATTAAAAGGGGCTGGATATTTGGAAAAATTAAAAAACAGGGCACGCGCAATCAGTATTCTCGAAAAAGAACCGCTGATTAAAATTCCATTGCTTGGAACTATTGCTGCGGGTGAACCGATAGAAGCAATTCAACAAAAAGAATTTATAACTATCGCAAAATCAAAGTTACCAAAAAACGGAAACTTTTATGCTCTACATGTCAGGGGTAATAGCATGATTGACGAAAATATAAAAGATGGCGATGTCGTTTTAGTTAAACAACAAGAAGTTGCCGAGAATGGGCAAAGAGTAGTTGCTTTAATAGATAATTACGAGGCAACGCTTAAAAAATTTTATAAAGAAGAAAACTGCATTCGACTCCAACCAGCAAACAGTGCTTACGAGCCGATTATTATACAAAAAGATAGGGATATAAAAATTCAAGGTGTTGTTATCGATGTCATACAGAATAAAACGCAACAGATAGAGGATTTGCTGACAACTCCATTAAAAAGAAATAAAACACTTCCATTGAATAAAATAATTTTAGGTGACTCCCTCTCAGAACTTAAAAAACTACCCGATGAAAGTTGCGATGTTGTAGTAATTGATCCGCCATACAATATTGGCAAAGATTTTGGTAATAATCACGACAAGCGAGAATTGAGCGAATATGTTTCATGGTGCAAAGAATGGATAAACGAATGCATCCGCGTTATGAAACCAAACGGAACAATGTTTATTTATGGATTTAGCGAAATTTTAGCTTATCTTTCAGTTGAAATTCCAATAAATAAAAGGTGGCTCATCTGGCATTACACTAATAAAAATGTCGCCTCGTTGAATTTTTGGCAAAGAAGTCATGAGGCTATTATTTGCGCTTGGAAAAATAAACCGGTTTTCAACAGGGATGAAGTTAGGGAACCATATACGGAAGGATTTTTAAACGGCGCGGCCGGTAAAATCAGAAAGGGGACATTGGGACGATTCAGTCGTGAGGGAAAAGAAACAATTTACCAAGCCCACGAAGGCGGGGCGTTGCCTCGCGATGTAATAAAAATTCCCGCACTTGCGGGTGGTGCGGGAATGATTGAAAGGTGGTTTTTATGCAAGACTTGCAATAATGTTTTTGAACCAAGGGAATTAAAAAAACACGAAAAACACGAAATTATTAAACACCCAACACAAAAACCCCTTGAAATATCCCGAAAACTTATTTTATCAGCTATGCCAAAAAAAAATGGCGTCGTTTTAGTGCCATTTGTCGGAACAGGTTCGGAATGTGTTGCCGCAAAAGAATTAGGACAATCGTATGTCGGTTTTGAAATAAATCCCGATTATATTCGTATCGCTGAAAAATTTTTAAGCCACACAAAGTTTAAGCCAAAATTACTTTAATTGGTCTATTTCTTTTTTCTTTCTCTCAAAAGGAAATTGCGTAAAAACAACAAAGCCGTTAGGAAAACGTTTTAACTCTTTATTTTCTATAAATCGTAAAAAAGGCAGTTTATATTCGCCATCTTTTTTCTTTGGATTTTTAAAATAATCGTCGCTTGGCACTTCGTATTTAATGTCAATAAGCTCGCCTTTGATTTGATTTTGCGACTTTTTTTCTCGTCTTACTTCTCTGCTAAAAGTTGCTTTTTTGACTTGATAATTCAAAATTTTATTTTTATAGATGACTTGAAAATCAGCTCCTTGATGATCAAGTTCCGCGGACATTGCGACAGTTCCATCACCAAAAACAGACTCAGCGACATATCCGGCATGGATTTGGGTAATTATACTAGCCCAAGTGCGATAAATTCTTGCCGGCAACCCACGGTAAAAACATTTTTTACACATCGTAATTTTTTGTCTAAATACTTCAAGCTCTATTTTATATTTTCTTAAATATTCTTTATAAAAATCATCGTAGTTTAAAAATTTCTTCTGATTCCAATAAACTTGATAAAGCATAACAATTGCCTGTATTTCTTTTGGCAAATCCATTTCAACAATTTTAATAGGTCTATACTTTTCGCGATAAGCAATAAGATCAACTGATTGCAAAAACTCATCAAATTTATTTGATAACATATCTCTAAAATTAAGCAGAAATAAATACTTTAATTTTTCCAAAATGCCCAGGAGAGGACTCGAACCTCCATGCCCTTGCGGGCGCTACCACCTCAAGGTAGTGCGTGTACCAATTTCGCCACCTGGGCAAAACCGCGCGTTTGACGCGGTGTAATTCTCTATTCTACGCTAATCGCTTGAACGGGGCAATTTTCTACAGCTTTTTGGATGCCCGCTTTGTTTTCTTTGTAGTCAACGTCAGAAATAACTTCCGATTTCCCCTCGTCTCCCATTTTAAAAACTTCGGGACACAGAGAAACGCAAGCTCCACAACCGATGCAAAGTTCTTTGTCTACTTTTGGCTTCATATTGTTTCTTAAAAAATAAAATTAATTAAAATAATCTATTTTTCCCAACTATAATTTTTAATCTTTCCGGCAATACCTGTATTTCCGCCGGCGCATTAATATTTTTAGCTCCATCGACCAAAATTGTCAAATCATTTTTACTTTCCAAAAACATTTTTTTGATTGGCAAAACGCTTTCTTGATTCTGTTCTGAATTTCTTGTTAAAAATCCGACGTTGACATTGGCTGCGCTTCTCAAAAAACTCTCGCGACCCGGCTTTAAATGAACATCCAAATATCCGTCTTGCGGGTCACTTTTTTCTCCGGAAATCGGCAGATTGTATATTTCCACTCTCTGAATTTTTTTTGAATTTACTAAAAACTTACCTTCGCATTTTAGAGTTATCTCTGCCGGTGGCGCTTCTATTTTGGAAATAAAGTAGGTGCTGTTTATTTTTCCCAGGTCTATTTTTTTTACGAGCCTATTGGAAAGACAATCGCAAGCCGACATTTCGTCTTCAATCCCCAAAATTCTGGCAATCTCATTTTTTGAACCGACTGGAATAACCCCAAAGGTAATATCAACCTCATCGGCCGCGCCGATAACTTGGCTTAAGGTAAAATCGTTTCCAACAATAACTATAGTTTTTACCCCTTTTTTAACTCCTTCTCTCACAAAATCTCTTGCGTCTTTAAAAAGAGATAACCTGTCTATCCTGCCCGAAAGCCCGAGATCAGCCAGTCTATTTTCTATTATTGCCAAAGTTTTGGAATACTTTGAATCCGTTAAAAAGGAATCATAAATATATTGATACATAAACTACAGTTCTATTTTTTGATATCCTTTTTTAAATTATCCTCGTCTCCTTCTCTGGAAGAAACCCCCTCATGGCTCATGGTGCATCTTCCGTTTAAAATCGCCCCGGGGGCCATAATCAGTGTTTTGACTTCTATGTCTCCAAAAATTTTTGCCGTCTCGGTCAATTCCATCCTTTCTCCAATTCTTACATTTCCCCTGATCTCTCCGGCGACAAAAGCATTGGCCGCCCAAACATCAGCCGTGATTTTGGCATCAACACCGATCTTCAGATCTCTTTCCGTTTTTAAAGTTCCTGAGACGGAACCCTGCACGGTCATATTTCCCTTGCTGGAAAAATCTCCTTCTACATTAACAGAAGGACCGATAATTGTTTCTATCTCCTCCACCCCTTTTTGATTTTGTTCTTTAAACATAGTTTTGAATATCTTTTATAAAATTATTCTTTACTTATTTTTTCTAAATACATTTTTACTCCTTCCAAAATACCACTTTTAAAATACTTTTCCGGGTTATCCATCGGAAAATCAATCCAAGAAAAACCGCTATGCTCATCGCTGGTTTTGATTTCTTCGCTTTTTATTTCTCCCTTGAAAAAAATATAAAAAATGTGAATCTCCTGATTACCTCCCTTGGCCGGAACCAAATGTCTACCGATAGCCACGGGATATTTATTTACAGTAAATTCAATATTACCAACCTCTTCTTTAATCTCCCTTTCCAAAATACTCTCCGGCGAAACATTAAATTCATCATCATTAATTCTTCCTCCGGGCAAATCATAAGAACCTGCCAAACTTCCCCCTGTATGAGCTTTTAACGCTAGAAGCTTGTTATCTCCATTGGTTAAAATTGCCTTTAATGACACTTGATATAAATCCTTTTTTCTCATATTGCTACATCCTCTCCGGAGCCTCAATTCCCAAAAGATTCAAACCGTTTTCCAAAACTATTCTTGTTGCCTCAAGAAGAGCGACCCTTGCCAATCTGACTTCATTGTCAGCTTTAAGGACAGGAACGTCTCGATAAAAATCATTAAAGCATTTTGCCAAACTGTAAAGATATTCCGCCAAGGTCGCCGGATTATAGGAAGCTGATGCCTTTTCTATTGCTTCGGAAAACTTTGCCAGAGCAATAGATAATTTGTGTTCGCTGATCTCTTTTAAATTACCAAACTCTATTTTTGAAAATTGAATCTTTTTAGCCGCGCCCGCTTTTCTTATTATAGAAGAAATTCTGGCGTAAGTATATTGAATATAGGCGGCGGTAAAACCTTCAAAGCGAAGCGCTTCGTTAGCATCAAAAGTGATTATCTTTTCTTTTCCCACTTTTATCATCTCAAACTTTATCGCCCCGATCACAATTTTTTCGGCAACCGCTTCAATTTGTTTTTCGCTCCAATTCTCGTGTCTAATTTTTGTTTCGCTCTTTGCTCGCTCCATCGCTTCCTCCCAAAGCGTTTCGTAAGTAATGACATTGCCCGTCCTAGACGACATCATCCCAGAAGATAATTTAACAAATTCGTATCCTAAGTGAATCATTTCTTGTTTAAAGCCAAGTTGGTTTAGAACTTTGAATAATTGCTTGAAATATAATCCTTGTCGCACGTCAACAACATAAATTGATTTGTCCAACTTATATTTTTTAAATTTTTTGATAGCCAAAGGAATGTCCGCGACAGGATAAAGAGCCGTTCCGTCAGAACGTAAAAACATCAAAACTCCCAAGCCATATTTCTCCAAATCGGCAATAATTGCTCCCTGACTTTTTATTAAAACATTTTTTTTAATTAAGTCGTCAACCATCTCTCTTCCCTCGTCAATCACTTCGCTTTCATAAAAAATTTGGTCAAACTTAACGCCTAACTCTTTATAAATAGATGAAAATTGCTTGATGCTCCACTGCCTTGTCTTTTGCCATAGCTTATATTCTTTTCCTTTTCTACTTTCTATTTTTCTCATCAGCCCCCCTACTTCTTTTTTTGATTCTTCGCTATCCCCAATTTCTTTTACTGCGCGAGCGTATATTTCCCCCAAAAAATGCCCCTTATTGTTTGGAATTTTTTCTTTAGCGTAAAATTTATCATAAGCCCAAAGCGTTTTGGCGACATGAATTCCGAAATCGTTAATATAGGAAACGGGAATTGATTTGTATCCACTCGCCGATAGAATTCTATTGACCGCATCGCCATAGCAAAGATTGCGTAAATGTCCAACATGATATTCTTTGTGGGTATTGGCGTTGGAAAATTCAATCATCACTTTTTGATTTTTCCCAATCTTGCCTTCTCCGTATTTTTCTTTTTCTTTTAATATCTGCTCTAAAACTATTTTCGAAATTTTTGTCTGATCAAGAAAAAAATTAACATATGGCCCGACTGGCTCGACTTTAGCAACATTTTTTCCTATTTTTATTTTTTCGCTTATCTCTTTCGCCAATTCCACGGGCGATTTTTTATTTTCTTTTGCTAAATTAAAGCATGGCAAAGATAAATCTCCGCCGATGCCTTCAGGCGGATATTCAAAGTCAGAGACGGCAATGTTTTCTCCGCCCAATATTTTATTTATCTCTTTTGCCAGCTCAATTTTTATTTTTTCTAGAAAATTCATGCTATTTTATTTTAACAAAATACCTTTTTCCTTTTTTGATTATCTCGCCCGATTTCACCTCAAAATTAAAATCTTTTACCACTTCGCCGGAAACGGTGACTCCGCCCTGTTCAATATTTCTTCTCGCCTCGCCTTTTGACGAACAAAAACCGACTTCAACCAAAACATCCAAAATATTTTTACTTTTGACCGCCACTTCTTTTATTTCATCTGGGGTCTCTTTTTTGGAAAAAGTTTTCACAAAATTTTCTTCGGCCTTTTGGGCTGCGGATTCAGAGTGGTACATGGAGACTATTTCTCTTGCCAATCTCATCTTTGCCTCTCGCGGATCGCCAGCTAAAACTTTTTCAAATTCATTTATTGACACTCTAGTACAAATTTCAAAAGCTAGTGGCATCAAGGTATCCGGCCAACTCATCACTTTTCCGTACATATCTTCTGGCATATCTTCGAGCGTCACCATGTTTCCCTCACTCTTTCCCATCTTTTTACCGGTCGGATCAACAAGCAGTTTGGTTGTTAAAACAAATTTTTCTTTTCCTCTGTTTTTCATCATGTCTCGACCAACAAGCATATTGAATGTTTGGTCATTGCCACCAATTTCTACATCAACATTCATAGCCACCGAATCATACCCCTGAAGTAATGGATAAATAAACTCATGGAGATAAATTGGTTTCCCCTCTTCTGTCCTTTTTTTAAACATGTCACGTTCGAGTAACTGCTGAACGGTAATTTCAGACCCTAATTCTAAAAAATCTCCAGCCACTAATTTCCCGAGCCACTTACTATTATATTTAATCTCTACCTTTTTCATATCTAAAATCTTCCCCGCCTGCTTAGCATAGTTTTTGCAGTTTTCCAAAACTTCTTTGCGCGTCAATTTTTTGCGTGTAGCGGTTTTATCCGTTGGGTCGCCGATCATGCCAGTAAAATCACCAATCAATAAAATTATTTTATGCCCTAAATCTTGAAGCTCGCGAAGCTTTAAAAGAGTGCTACCATGACCGATATGGAGCGTCGGACCGGTCGGATCAATACCATTATAAATCGTTAACTGCTTACCACTCATCAAAACTTTCTCAAAATCTTTTCTGGATGGATAGATGTTTTCCACCCCCCGCGTCAAAAGTTCTTCAATCTTTTTCTCGTCAGTGTTAATTTTCATATTTTTAGAAAAATTTATTTCCTGAGCTTGTCGAAGTATATAAATTTTAGACCCTGCCCTTCGACAAGCTCAGGGCATACCTATTATTTATGATAAAGATTCTATTTGTCCTCTTAAATTTTTTATTTCCTCTTCCACTTTGGTAAACTTTTCTTTCTCCGCGTCCACAATATTTTTCGGCGCGCGGGAAATGAATTCTTTATTTTCCAGTCTTTGCTTCAAGTTTGCGGCGTATTTTTCTTTTTCTTCCAATTCTTTTTTAATTCTTAATTTATTTTTCTCCGCATCCATTTCGTCAATCAATATCTTTATTTCCGGGACAGAAGACTTTGATTTTTTAATTTGAATCTTACTCCTTAAGAGACCTTCCAGTATCGCTAAATTTTCTTCAAATAACTTGGTATTTTTTATATTTAACTCAATATTAATAATTTTTGCTGGCTCAATTTTGTTTTCCGCGCGGAGATTACGGATACTTACTATGGTTTCCTGTATTAATTTAACTTCTTTTTCTACTTTTATGTCTCTCTTATCTTTTAAGATTTCTGGCCACCCTTGGATCATTAATAAATTTTCATTATTATCATTGTCAAAAAAGTTCTTCCAAATTTCTTCCGTAACAAACGGCATAAAAGGATGCCACAGCTTTAATAACCTCTCTAGAATATAAAGTAAAATTTCATCCTTATTTTTCTCTATTTTAGAGACTTCTATATACCAATCTGCAAACATTCCCCAAGTAAAATTACGCAAAAATATTTCGCTTGCAGATGAAAACTCGTACCTATTCATGCATGTCGTTACCGCGCTAGTAGTAAAGTCCAATCCGTCTAAAATCCATTTATCATATAAAGTCTTCGGCTCGGGACGTTCTTCTATCCTCTCTATTTTTTTCACCGTTGTTAAAATATAACGACTTATGTTCCACAGTTTATTTACTAAATTTCTCGCACCTTCAACTTTTTCAAAATAAAATCTTTGATCTTGTCCGGGAGCAACTCCTGATAATAGGCTAAAACGCAAAGCATCTGTTCCATATTTTTCTATCACTTCCAGAGGGTCAATATTATTGCCTGATGATTTAGAAAACTTTTTTCCGTTTTCGTCACGCAAAATTCCATGGATATAAATATCTTTAAAGGGAATTTCTTTTAAAGCATAAGAAGACATTAAAATCATTCTAGCCATCCAAAAAAATAAAATCTCGTGCCCCATTTGCATCCAATTTGTGGGATGAAACATTTTTAATTCTTTTGTTTTTTGGGGCCAGCCAAGGGTCGAAAAAGTCCAAAGCCCCGAAGAAAACCAAGTATCAAGTGTATCGGGATCCTGAATCCAATAATCCTTATCATTATTATCTCCAGGATTAGTCTCGGAAACTACAAATCTGGATTCACTATCAAGTAAATGTCTATTAGCTTCTGGATTTTGTTTATATATTTCTGCCAAATCACTATTTAATCTATACCAAATGGGAACTCTGTGCCCCCACCAGATTTGCCGGCTAATACACCAATCACGCAGGTTATCAATCCAACTAAAGTAAACTTTTTCAAATCTTTTTGGAGTAATCTTAACTCCATTTTTACCAACCGCCTCTCTCATCAAATCCTTTAAACTTTTTCCTCTACTGGGAATTTCTTTATTAACCGCGACAAACCATTGTGTTTTTGGCAAGACTTCAACAATATCTCCAAACCTATCAGATGTACCGACATTTTGTTCTATCTCTTCTTCTTTTTCTAAAAGTCCGGTCTTTTTTAAATTATCAACAATTTTTTCTCGTGCATCTTCTATTTTTAATCCTTCATAGTCTCCGGCAACTCCCGCCATTTTTCCATCTTCATTAATGACCTTTATAATCGGTAAGTTATTCTTAACCCCCATCTCGTAGTCAACTAATGAATGAGCAGGCGTAACCCCAAGCGCTCCCGTCCCAAAATTTATGTCTATGGAATTATCTGCGATAACCTTAATATGCAATTTTTGCCCGACAAAATCAACATCAAATTCTTTACCAATATATTTTTTATACCTTAAATCTTTCGGATTAACGGCAACTGCCGTGTCTCCCAGTTTTGTCTCCGGGCGAGTCGTGGCAATTGTGATCGGAAAATCTTTAGAGTATTTAAAGGTATATAATTTCGCCTTGCGGGGAATATGAACTATTTCGTCATCAGACAATGTTGATTGCCCCTTGGTCGACCAATTTACGGCGCGAAATCCTCTATAAATCAACCCATCCTCATACATCTTCTTAAAAATTTCGTTCACTGCCTTATTTCTATCTTCATCGAAAGTATAAGCCAAGCGAGACCAGTCGCAACTGGTTCCCATTTTTTTTATTTGCCCTAAAATAATTTTTTTGGAATTTTCGGAAAAATCGCGAATCTCTTTCAATAATTTTTCCCTTCCGAGTTCTTGGCGAGGATTTTTAATCCCTTTTTCCATTAATATTTTTTCTACCTTGGCTTGAGTCGCCACTGCCGCGTGATCCGTTCCCGGAAGCAGTAAAACCTTTTTACCGCGTAAACGTTGATAACGCGCCATTGCGTCCATCAAGGAATTCTCAAGAGAATGCCCCAAATGCAAAACGCCGGTCACGTTTGGCGGTGGCATCATTATTGAATAGGGTTTGCCTGGCAGGTTATCAGGATTAAAAAAACCCGAATCTTCCCATTTCTTGTAAATTTTATCTTCCACCCCTTTGGGGTTATAGGCTTTTTCGATTTCCTTCATATTTTTACCCTTTATGGTCTTCCTCGGGTATATCTTCAGTTAATTTCTAAATTTTACCAAAAATTAAGCTTTAGGTAAAGGCTCTCCGCTCCGCGCAAAATAAATAATGTCAATAATCTTTGACAAAAAATTATTGACATTATCCCCTTCGAGGCTTATGATATTACACTGCTTCGGAATACTAACTTTTAATCCTGCTTTTGTGGCCTTAAATTTAACCCAACAAATATTTGAAACAATAAAGAAAAGCAACCATATTTTGGTTACTTTCCCTAAGAACTGGAATGGCGACGCCATTGCTTCCAGTTTAGCTTTGCGTTCTATTTTAAAAAAAATAAATAAGCCGATTGTTGATATTGCTTGCGACGGATTCAACGCCCCAAAAAATTATTCTTTTTTGCGAGAAGCCGGAGAAATAAAACCGGCAATTTCCAATTTAAGAAATTTGATAATCAACCTTGATTTATCCGAAAATGAAATTGGCAAAGTTCACTATAATAAAATTGGGAATAAGCTAAATATTTACATCTCCCCCGAGCATAGAAACATTGACACCAAAGATCTTTCGGCGACTCTATCCAATTATAAATACGACTTAGTTATAGTCTTGGACAGTCCCGACTTGGAATCTCTTGGCAATGTGTATCACAAAAACACTGACTTTTTCTACTCTACTCCGATAATCAATATTGACCACAGCCCGGCCAATGAACAATTCGGCCAAATAAATTTGGTGGAAGTAAATTCTACCTCAACGGCAGAAATTCTTTTCAACTTTTTAAATTCCCTAAATTCTAATTTAATTGACGAAGACGTAGCCACCAGTCTTCTTGCCGGAATGATTTCCGAAACCCGTAGCTTTAAAACCCCTTCAGTCACTCCCAGAGCGTTGAATATCGCCAGTCAACTTGTTGCCCGTGGCGCAAAACGTGAAGAAATTATTAAAAATTTATATCAAACAAAAACTATCGGCACATTGAAACTTTGGGGACGAGCTCTGATGAGATTAAAAAGCGACCCGTCTGCAAAAATAGTGTGGTCGCTTTTAACCCGCGATGACTTTATTACTTCGGGCGCCGAAGAAGAAGAATTGCCGGAAGTGATCGATGAGCTTATTTCCAATTCTCCGGAGGCGGAAATTGTTGTCTTGCTTTACGAGGTTCCCCATACAAATTCCAACGAGACAAGAATCTGTTGCTTGGTAAAAACTTTAAAAAATGTAAACGCGGAAAATCTTCTCGCGCGCAATACCGAAGGGACTAAAGATTTTAGAAAATTTTACCTTAATGATAAAAAACTAACCGAAGCGGAACACGAGATTATTGATGAGATAAAGATTAATTTGACGATAAAAAAATAAAAATAGTACCAAAAGAGGAACTATTTTTATTATAAAAAACCTTAGAAAAATAAAATATAAACTTTTTAAAACTAATCCTTGATAAGAGAAGATTTTAATTCTTCAACGTAAGAAATAAATTCAACGGGTGTCATATTAGCTATTTGTTCCGGATTAACTTGCACATTTTTGACCGAAGTATCTAAAATTTTATTTGCCTCTTGCATAGCTTCACTTATATACCCGGCCAGACTTCGTGGATCGCAAAGCTCAAATTCTCTTAATTTTAGGCGAGTTGTGTCAAGATTAATTTCTCCTAGTTTCAAATTAATACCTTTTCTTATAAGTTAATTTACAACTTTACTCTTAAAAGCATCCAGCAGGTAACGATAAAATTTTGCTTGTTCGCGCCCCTTTTTATGTTGTTCTTTTTTATCTTGGGCTTCGGCATATTCACTCGGTGTATAATCTGACATAATTTCTACCCTTTTCTTTTGTTTATATGATTTGAGCCAAATCAATTTTTTGAGAAATAGGGATCAGTTAATAATTTTAGCTTAATATTTCACGTGGTGGGCGCACGAGGACTCGAACCTCGGACCTCATGCGTGTCATGCATGCGCTCTAACCAACTGAGCTATGCGCCCATAAATCATAATATCTATTACTTTTCACCTATTACTTTTTCAAAATATTTTTGGCTCAACAACATTAGTCTTCTTTGGATGTCAACATTACCGCACCTTAACACACAAACTCCTTTATAGCTAGGATATGTTTTTGATCCGTTTGTTCTTTTATCAACCGTGATATAAGTAAAATTTTTCAAAGGAAGCTCCAATTTCCGCGCCCAAAATCTTTTAATTCGCTCTGGATTTTGATCAGCCCTCAAGTGCAATTCACATTTGATCTGAAATTTATCAAACTGATAATTTTTTTGCAAGGCAGTAATAAAAAACTTTAGAATTAACGGATCTGAATTACCGATACCCGTTCCGATGGTCTTTTTGAATCCCTCTCCCATATATAAAACAGCCAAAGTGAGATCGAGAATTATTTTATCATCTCTACTAACTTTTTTCAATGTTTGCTCAACTTTCCGCTCTGTTTTTAAAAACCTTTCTACCTTTTCCTTGTGATGCCATTGCGCAGCTTTCTCGCGAGCGCTCACCAAGCCATTTTTCTGCGCTTGCAATAGTAGCTTTTTTTGTTTTTTGGAAAGTTTTACATTTTTCAACCAACCACTAAGCGTGGAACGCGGTATTCCCAAGGAATGTTCAATTTTACCCATGGAGAAACCGCGCTTTCTTAAATTAGTGGCTTTTTCTTTTAACTCGTACCATTTTGATTTCATGTATCCAGTATAACATCTATAGTACGAATCATCAAATTGATTTATCCACATCAAGCTATTAAATTCTAAATACTCTCCCAATAACCGTGTAAATTGCAGGTTTCTCTCGCCATTAAAACATCCTCTTCCTTAAGCTCTACCACGGTAAATTCCGCTTCGGCCGGCATCCCCGACTTTAATCCTTTTTTCTCTATCAAGGCTTTGTTGCAATAAAGTTCAATGGACTCAATATAATGCGCTTCTTCCATCACGTGCGGAATAATTCCCACTCTCACCAAAACCTTATCGCCACCCAACCTTTCAATAACCGGCGTGTGTTTTTTCTCTAAATCATTTGGATTAAAAATGTCCTTCATTTTTTGCGGTTCCATAATTTTATTTTAAAATTATTTTCTATTCTTATTTCTCAAAAAAGAAGTGATTTTTCCTTTTCCATCCGGTTCTATTTTTAAAAGCGTCCCCGCTATTAATTCTACTATCTTGGCGCTTAGCCCCTTGGGCGTCTTAAAATCTTCGGGACTCGCAAACTGCTGTCCCTCGGCCAAAAGATTATTCGCTTTCAATAACTTTTTTATTCGTCCCATGTGAAACTCGCTACTCACCCAATAGATATCATGCTCCGCGGAAATATTTCGAAAAGCTTCTTGCAGCTCTTCTTCTGTCGCCGGAATATCTTCGTCTGTACGAAATTTTTCCGGTCCAAATTTTTTTAGAATATGCAGATAACCGAATAAAATATTTGTTGCCGTATCGCTTGAAGAAATTTCTTTTTGAATATCGTTTTGGCTAACACCTTTTTCAATCAAATATTCCTCCATCGGCTCGGCAATCGGTCTTGTCATATGCTCCCTAAAAGTTCCGCCACTTACAAAAAAATATTTAATTTTCCCTTCTCTGTAAAGCTCTATCGCTTTATCTAATCTGGCAATAGTTTCAGCATCAAGCTTTTCCGTTTCATCAACTTCTCGCGAAAAAACAAAAGCGATTCCTTCTCTTCTATCTTTTTTTCTTGTTGGCTTTTTTTCTTTCTTCATGATAATAAACAAAATTTCTCTTTGGTGCACCCGAAGATTCATCCAAAGAAATTACCTATAAAGCACCAGTTAAGACTATTTTAGCCGATTTTACTGAATTTGTGAATGGAACGTGAACGCCATTAATAATTTATCTATACTTTTAACTTTTTATAGTGCCGTTCTCGTTGTTTAAACTGTTTCTCCAAAAATGGGATCAGTGTATCTCTGTAATCAATAATGATTTTTTGGTTGCCAATATCCCGAAGCCGACCAATGTACTGAACGAGCTTTCCTTCAAACGAAAAAGGGAATGCTAATATTAAACATGAAATTCCGCGAATATCTATACCCTCGCCAAAAAATTGGCCGGTAGAAAGAAGGACACGATAATGTCCAGATTCAATTTGCTTAAGCTTTGATTTTCTTGATCTGGTCGAGTCATCCCCTGAGATAACAATGGTTTCGCACTTGCCCTTAAGATACATCGCCAAAACTTTCAGATGCTCTTTTCGTTCACTTAGTACAAGCAATTTCTTTCCTTCGCCAACCTTGCTTAAAATATCCTCAATAATCATCTGGTTTCTGGCGGTATCAAAACAAACCACTTTGGCCAAAAGCTGAAAATCGTCTGTTGCAAATTTGAATGGGAGATTTAATTTTGTCGTGCGGATTAATACTTCAGGTGGCCGGTGCGAGAGATTGGAAGCTGGCATAAAATCCGAAGCTTCCATTTGAGCAATAATGTCGCCAATATAAGCATAGATCAATTTTTCATCATTATGCTTTCGCTTTGGTGTGGCAGTAAGTCCATAAATGTATTTTGGATTCAACTGCGCAATTACTCCCCGAAATGTTGTGGCTGGAATATGATGACACTCGTCAACGATAATCGTCCCAAATCTATCTTTCAGTTCAGTAAAATCGCCCTTGCGCGCTAAACTTTGTAATAAACCAACTGTTATCTGCTTTCCGAATTTTTTCCTTGTTCCGGAGTATTGGCCGATATGAGCTTTGGCTATTCCTAAAAAAGTTTGAATTCTTTCAACCCATTGATCCAACAATTGTTTACGGTGCACAAGAACAAGAGCTGGTAATTTCCTTCTGGCTATAAGTTCCAGCCCGATGATAGTTTTACCGCTTCCAGATGAAGCAATAATAACACCTTGATCATTCTCAATAGCTAACTGCACAATAGAAACTTGTGCCGGTGTAAGCTCTATCTGACTTTTATAATCAGCTTGCTCAAAATGTGGCGTGCCCGATTGCACTGCGTAAACGACATTATTTTCTTCAAGAAAAGCAATGAGCGTCCGCAGAAATCCGCGTGGCAAGAAAATAGTATCCCTGCTTTCATCAATCAGCTTAAAATACTTTTGTACTTTATAAATTGATTTCCCTAATCTTCTTTTGGTGAGATATTCTGTGTTAAGAAAATTAAGCTCTTCCTTGAGAAAATAAATAAGACCAGAAGTAAGTTCGGATCGGTGTAACTCAATCTGATTACCTACCAAAATTCCCAGACCACCACCAGCTGGTACACTTATCACAGACTTTCCGGTACTGGAAAAAATAAACTGATACACTGAATCTAACTCGGCAGTAGTGTGGCGCTTTATTGTGCTTAAAAATTGCCATTGATCTGGAATCGGTTTCTCTGTTTCTCCGTCAATAAATACCGCGTTACCATTCATCACAGATCTGCCCTGAAATGGCAGGGCAATAAGATTGCCAAGACCGGCTCCGGTTAATGTGTCTTGGTTTGGAAATAAGCGATCAAAACTGACTTCTTTTTCAAATTCGGAAACATAAAAAGATCTACGAATAAGCTCAAGCGCGATTTGCCGGCTTTTGTAACACTGATAAGCTTCGGCAAAAAAAATCCAGACATGGCCGCCATTGCCGGATTGAGATCGCTCCAGATATGCCAAGAGACCTACTTCGGCGCAAGCCGTGATAAATACCTTACTATCGGTCAGCCAATTTTCACCATCAAAATCAGCGGCAATAAAGTGCGATGTATTTTCAGGTAGTATTGGATAAATCCCAATAACATGCTGACCGAGAAGATGTTTTTTGACAACTTCTTTAGTAAGCGGTATAAGTTTTTTGTTTTTAAAATCTTTTATTGAACCTCCTCTCCGTTTGTGCGCCATGAATTCATCCCAACTAAACTCATAGGCCGGGCTGTATCCAGACCGGCCTTCCCTTTTCCAATGTCGCGCGTATACATCAATTCTTCCTCGAAAAAGCGACATAAATAATTCGAGTTGTTGTTCGTCAATTTGATTCATGAAATTTTATTTCAATAAGTCATCCAGTTCGCGCGACAACAAGGCGGATTTATTGAGCACGATCCGTTCTTTCTGGTTTAAATTGTCAGCGGTCGTGCGGATTACTTTTGTAATAATAGCATCACCAAGCATCACGCCATTGGTTTTTTTAAAATATTTTTCTATTTTCTGGTAAAAAAGATTCGCATATTGCTTAAGTTTTTCCTGAGTGGCGGGAGGATTATTTGCAAGATTATCCCCAAATTCCAGCTTGTCTTCAAATTTTTTGTCTGATAAATAGATAGGTAAATCCTCGTAAATCCAACGATTGCTTATAATACAGACAATCCTTACTGGCGTTCCGTCTTCGGTTATATACCCGTATGCAAAAGAAAAGTTCAACGAATTAAAATCCTGATGGACTACACTATAATTAAATTCTTTTATTGTTCTAATTTTATAATCATTAAGAAGTCGTACATAGCTTTCCCTCCAATTTCCAAGCCAGTTTATGATAAATGTTCGATCTACAAACAAGGGCGATAAATCATTTTTGAGATTTTCATCGCTTACTTTATTTATCTGAAACGTAAGCTTGTCAAAAAGGACGCGCGGATTTTTTACATCAATACCTTTAGCTGTTATATAATCAAAATCCGGTACGATTTTTTTACCCATATACCAAAGCAGGTCATAAATGTCGCGCCCCTTTTCTCCATAAACAACATCGCCAACCCCACGAGTGCCTCGCAAGAAAATAGCCGCTAATTTACTGGCCATCAATGCTCCCATGTTGTATGTCAAAATAACAAATGAAAGCTGGTCGCGATTTATTGGTCGGCGTTCAGTTACGGTCTTCGGAGCGACAAAATGATTTAGATCAATTTTCACATGCACCTGATTTGATGGATTACCAAGGCTCAATTCTTTGCCAACATAAAATTTTAAAGTCAAGCCCCTGCCAATGGTAATTTTTATTGTAAGAAAATCGGAATCGGCGCCATAGGTATTAATAAAATATCCTTCAACTTCTTTCTTCAGTTCTTCTAAAAACTTTTCGGTCACCGTATGGGAAACTTCAAAATCTAAATCAACAGACATACGATCAAGCCCATGAATTATGCGGAGTGCGGAACCCCCATACATTATCCATTTGTTATATTCGGGATGATGATAAATAAAATTTAATACATAGAACTGAAGTTCCTCTTTAAGGGCATTACGACTAGTTTCCGCATCAATATTTCCATAAGCGGATAGGTCATCAAGTTTCCTCTTTAAAATTGTAGTTATTTTCTCGCTCATATATTCTTATTAATTAAAGAATAAAATTTTTCCTGTTCAGCTTTATCCATTTCATCAAAATCTATCCTCAATTCCTCAATCATCCTTTTAATATTTTCTAAATCTACCCCTTTGAGTTGACGGGTCTTGAAATAAAGTAAATCGAATAACGCTTTGGCTGGAGAAGCGATATAAAAATCAAACTTACCTTTCGCTAAATAAAAGTCAGAAAAAAAATCTTTTTTAATAGACTGATAAGCAAAATTTCCGGCTTTCGTCCGGTATTCCCTCGTCACTTTTAATGTAATTGAAGTGATGGGGTAAACAGCTTCAGTGACGAGGTTATAGTACTGTAAAGCTGCCCAAGAACTCACATACGAAGGAGTGCGAATTATATTCGCAAGATAAAAAGAATAAGAAATATCCGATCGATTTTTTTCAAAAAAATCGGCGGTCACATAAAGACCATTTTTAAACTGCAAAATATCTCCGTATTTCAAAAACCGACTGATATAAGTGTTAATCGTAGAATCTTTAAGTTCCAACTGTTTTCCAAGTTGATACACAACATTTTTATTGAAATGGGGTAATGGTTTAAGCTGTTCTAAAAGGTTTTTTTTGCTTTTCATATATTTGACACTATTGTATCATATATGAAACATAGTGTCAATAGAAAAGTGGCGTTTGAGTCAAAAAAATATTGTATAATTTCTTCAGTCTGGTTATATCAACCAGCTACGGTTTTTTGAAACTTTGCTAACAATTATGAATTGAGAACTCAAACGGCCAAGGCTTTTTGCGGAGGATTTATATTTTGTTTCTAAAAATGAAATTACTTGGTGCAGTTTGCTGGTTGATTTTCGATCACAAATAAAATACAGCCTTGCGCTACTTTGCGAGGGCGGTGTCTAATGATGGCAAGCCGTACAAAACCGATTCCGATGGCAATCCGAACGTCTTCAAGCTGAATCGTGATGACGCGGAGCTGTGGCTGAACAACAATTGGGCGAAACCTACGAACAAGTGGAATTCTGACGCTCAGTTCGTCTTTCGTCTTCGAAAGTATTATCTTTTCCGCACTATAATGTGCGGTTTTTCTTTTCTTGATTGCCCAAACTTTTCTTCCAACCACCCAGCATTTTGCCGATCTCTTCTAATTTGTGGATGATGTCCTCAAACTGCTTATTCGAAAGAAATTTACCTTCCCAAGCTACCTGTACAAAAAATTTTAGCGTGTCCAATATTAAAATACATTGCAAAATCTTTTCCTCCTTTTTCTCTCTTTCTGCATAATATGCGCGATAGGAAAGTTCTAAAAGATCCAAAAATTTATTTTCAATTCTTGTACCAATCGTATAGCGCGCACCCTTAGGAATATGCGGAACAATACTCATCCAAACCAAATATCCATCTTTAATTTTATTAAAAATCGACGCTGTCTGAGAGAGAGCACCGTGTTCCGGCATATAAATTATGAAAAAATAATTTCAATAGATAATTTACTTGATTCTTGGCGTGAATTTTTACGAGGTAAAAAAAACGCAAGGATGTCATTGAATTTTCGTTACATTTGACTGATCACATTTTACAACTTCATCAAGATCTTAAAGACAAAACTTATCGGCATGGAAAATACCATGCGTTTAAAATAAACGACCCTAAGCCACGCGACATCCATAAAGCCAGTGTACGAGATCGCCTAGTTCACCACTCAATATACAAAATTTTGTATCCGTATTTTGATAACAAATTTATTTTTGACTCATACTCATGTCGTCTAGATAAGGGCACTCATAAAGCTATAGCCAGATTTAAAAATTTTAGTCAAAAAGTATCAGTAAACAATACTCGGACGGTATGGATTTTAAAAGGCGACATTAAAAAATTTTTCGCTAGTATTGATCATATTATTTTGCAAGGCATTTTAAAAAGATATATCGTCGATCAAGATATATTATGGCTATTGAATCAACTCATTAGCAGTTTTAATACTGAAGATAAAACAAATGTTGGTCTACCGCTTGGTAATTTGACTAGCCAATTGTTTGTTAATATATACATGAACGAATTTGACCAGTTTATTAAACATAAGCTGAAAGTTAAATATTACATTCGGTATGCAGATGATTTTGTGGTGTTTAGTAAAAATAAAATTTATCTTGAACAATTAATTCCACAGTTGGGTAAATTTCTCGGTAACAATCTAAGATTGACATTACACCCCCAAAAATTATTTATCAGAACATTGGCTTCGGGGGTAGATTTTCTGGGTTGGGTTATTTTTCCACATCATTTGGTACCACGAACCAGTACAAAAAAGAGGATGTTTAAAAGACTGCAACAACATTGCTCAAAAAAATCATTGACCTCTTACACCGGAATTCTTGGTCACGGAAATACTTACAAAATCGTTCGCGAAATTAAAACGAATTATCCGGATTTCCTTTTTGATTAAATTTCCCCAAACCCCAAAGCCCCAAAGAGACAAAAAAGTGTTAAAACCTCAAAGAATTACTTGCGAAGACGAAAGACGAACTGAGCGACAGAACTCCACCTGCGCGCAGGCTCCGCCCAATCGACGTCCAGCCACAGCCCCGCGTCACCACGACGCAGCCCGAAGACGTCCGGATAGCCACCGGAACCGGCTATCTGCTTCATCCCAATATATAAATACTCATCCGTTGGCTGGTCAGCATACTGCAACCTGTACTGTGGCCCAACTTCAGCCGGACACAATTCCAAACCAAGCTCCTTAATTTTCTGGTAAATTTGATCCGTTGTCGGGTTACCTTCCAAACCAAGATCTCCCACTTTTAATCTAACCAAATCAGTTGGCTCCGATTTTTTAGCAGTGATAAAATCTTTACTGTCCAGTATTGACTGCGCATATCCACTAATTTGAATATTTTTCCCTTTCATTTCCGCCACCAGTTCATTTTTCGTCTTTCCGCCAATCTCAATTGTACTTCTCACAATTTTTCCCTCAGGAAACGCCGTATAAACATACTCCAAATCTTTCAACTGTTGGAAAATATTTGGAAATAACTGGCCGACATACGCCTTCGTGTTTTCATTAACTTCACTTTGTGTGTGGGCAATTTGATCAGGTTCGCAATCAAAGCAAACGGGCGCGTCTGCTTTGGGGTCGCGCTGTTGGCGCAACTCTTGGATGCGTGGGTCTGGCTTGTAGCCAAAGCCTTGAATAGGAGAATTGAGTGCATAGAAAAAAACCAAATCCGCTCGGCTTAACTCTTGCTCTTTTTTCATCTTGTTTTCAATGACGGTCAAGTGCTTCATGTCCGCATTTTTCTTTTCATACAGTTTTCCGTCAGGGAACTCTTTTAATTTGTCTTGCACCACCGTGCCAATATGTGGGTCAAGATTTTGGTCTTGACCGAAAACGCCCCGCACTTCAGCGATACTATTTTCTTGCATGCGAATAGCTGCCCGAGGAACGGTGGGTTTACCTTTGGGGTCCAAAGAATAAAATACATAGAAGTCACCGCCGTCCAATTGGGTGCGGGCAGTGGATTCACCAGCCGTGCACCAACCCGTGCCGTGGCCTTGGAGAGATTGGACAAGTGGCGTATGATCCGAACCCTTGGGATATTTAATCCATTCGCCTCTGGTGTCGGCCAATTGTTCTTGTGAAGCGGGTGTTACTTTTTCAATAGCCCAAGCATAGAGCTTGGCGAAGCTTTCGCCTTGTAGGAGTTTTTTAAAAGCCTGCTGTTCTTGTTTTTTAGTGTGTTGTTCATCTTCAATGGTGGTAGCCTCTTCTAGTGTTATCTCTTCCAAGTCTGCTTCGGTCAATTCTATCTCTTCCTCTTTTTCTTTCGCCAACTGCGTTTCCACCTGTGGTCGGTATTTCTTTTCCACCGCGTCCAAAACATACGCCAAAGCCTCGCGGTCAAGGTCTGGAAACGATTTTACCGTGTCTTTTCTTCTTTTACCAAATTGTTTTTTCTCTTTATCGTATTCACCCATGCCAAGGATGCTTCGCATCGCCCAGTATTTGAGCCAATCCGGATAAACGGCGTCCGGCGAAGCCATGTAATCCACCCAGTTGTCTAAACTGCTTTTTTGATCGGTTATTATTACTTCAATTAATTGTTTTCGTTGTTCTTTCCCAATCTCCATGTCGCCGTGCCCTTGTTCACGAGCGAGACGGCGTTGGGTGTTAAAATATGCTTCCGGAACTTCGGCGGGTTTGATGATATGACCGTCATACAGCGATTGTTTGAAGCGTGCCAGTTTTTCTTCACGGCGAGGGTTGTTTGGGTCTATACTATTGGAAATGTAGTCTAAATAATTTTGGATGCGGGCTTCAGGTTTTTCCGACACCTTGGCACCTGTTTTGGTTTCAGTGTTTACGGCAATTTTAGTCACTTCTTCGCTGGAACTTAAATCACGATATTTGGTTTGAAGAAAGGCGGGGTTGCGTTCGGACATATTTAGTAGGTTAAATTTATTTATGGTGTAATCTTAACCACGGGCGAGGGTGAGCATGCAAAGTAAGGGGCATTAGTTGGGAGTATATAAAGAATTATTGCTCCGTGGTAAAAGTTGATTAACCTAAGCCTTGTACGTGGTGGACCATGGGAGAATCGAACTCCCGTATTCCGGATGCAAACCGGACGCACTACCACTATGCTAATGGCCCTCAATATTCCTAAAATATACTATTTTTCGTTTTATGTCAAAGAGCCAAACCAATTTACAAACCGCTGTTCTTCTGCTATAATAAACGAAATTCTTTGATTAATCATAATAAATTATTTTACTATGTCCGCTCCCAATTTTCCCAAGATGGAGGAAGAAATTTTGGACTTCTGGAAAAAAGAAAAAATTTTTGAAAAAACTTTGGCTAAAAAAAGCCCTAAAGGCAGTTTTGTTTTTTTTGAAGGACCTCCTACTGCCAACGGAAAACCGGGCTTACACCATGTTGAAGCGCGTGTTTTTAAAGATATTGTTTGCCGTTATAAAACCATGCAAGGTTATTTTGTCGGCCGAAAAGCCGGCTGGGATACTCATGGTCTGCCGGTTGAACTTCAAGTTGAAAAAGAACTGAAATTTTCCGGAAAACCCGATATTGAAAAATACGGAATCAAATCATTTAATGAAAAATGCAAAGAGAGTGTTTGGCGTAATAAAGAAGAATTCGAAAAAATGACTGAACGCATCGCCTACTGGCTTGATTTGGAAAATCCATATATCACCTACGATAATAACTATATTGAATCGCTTTGGTGGATTTTAAAACAAATTTGGGACAAGGGTTTGCTCTATGAAAGATATAAAATCCTTCCCCAATGTCCTCGTTGCGGAACAGCCCTTTCCTCTCACGAAGTCGCTCTTGGCTACAAAAATGTTGAAGAAATATCCGTCTACATAAAATTCAAAGTAACAAAGCACAGCTTGGAACTAAGCGAAGATTTACCTCTTTATATTCTCTCTTGGACAACAACCCCCTGGACTCTTCCGGGCAATGTCGCCTTGGCGGTCGGGGAAGACATTGATTATGTTTTAATCAAAAAGGATAACGAATATTTTATTATTGCCAAAACTTTAGTTGAAAAAGTGGTGGAAGAAAAATACATAATAAAAAAAGAAATGAAGGGCAAGGACTTAGTCGGAATTGAATATGAGCCACTATTCCCAGGCGCCCTTGACCCGGGAGATAAAAAAGCGTGGTACGTAACTTCGGCTGATTTTGTTTCTACGGAAGACGGCACGGGAGTGGTCCATACGGCCGTGATGTACGGTGAAGACGACTTTAATTTGGGTAAAAAAATCGGCTTGCCGGAAGTGCATACGGTTGATGAAAGCGGATTATTTTTGCCAAGCGTAAAAAGATGGGCGGGAAAATTTGTAAAAAATGTTGAAAAAGAAATATCGGAAGATTTAAGAAGTCGCGGCTTGCTTTATAAGACCATGCCCTACACTCACGATTACCCCTTCTGCTGGCGTTGTAGTACCCCGCTTCTTTATTACGCCAAAAAATCATGGTTTATAAAGATGTCTGAACCGGAAATAAAAGAAAAGTTAATCCAAGGCAATCAAACTATCAATTGGGTTCCCGAATATATAAGAGACGGGCGCTTCGGAGACTGGCTCCGCGAAGTCAAAGATTGGGCGATTACCCGCGAACGTTATTGGGGCACGCCTCTTCCGATCTGGAAATGCGGATGCGGGGAAATTGTGGCGGTTGAATCTGTCGCGGAACTGGAAAAACTTAGCGGAAAAAATTTAAAAGAAATGGACTTGCATCGACCTTTTATTGATGAGATTAATCTTCCTTGTAAAAACTGCGGGGGCGAAATGAGGCGATCTCCGGAAGTTCTGGATTGCTGGTTTGATTCTGGAGCTATGCCTTTTGCCCAATGGCATTATCCATTTGAAAATAAGGAAAAAATTGATGAAGGAAGAGAATTTCCGGCTGAATTTATTTCTGAAGCAATAGATCAAACTCGCGGATGGTTTTACACTTTGCTCGCCGTCTCCACTCTTCTTGGAAAAGAAGTTCCATATAAAAACGTGATTTGTCTCGGCCACTTGCGCGACTCTAAGGGCGAAAAAATGAGTAAATCAAAAGGGAACGTTGTTGATCTTTGGGAAGTGATTGGAAAATATAGCGCTGATGCCGTACGTTGGTTCTTCTTTACCGTAAACCAACCCGGCGATCCAAAAAACTTCAGCCCGCTGGAGTTGGAAATAATTCTAAAAAAATTCTTTTTGGTTCTCTTTAATATTCTAAGTTTTTATAAGTTGTATGAGGGAGAGACTAATTTTAATCCGAAAAATCCATCTCACGTTTTGGATAAATGGATTATGGCGAAATTAAATCTTCTTATTAAAGAAACTACTCTAAAATTGGATGCGTATGATGTTGTCGGCGCTGCGCGGGGTTTGGAAGAATTTAACAATGATCTTTCCACTTGGTATGTGCGTAGATCAAGAGACAGATTTAAAGAGCTTGGCGAAGATAAAGACGCGGCCGTGGCTACATTGCGCTTTGTCCTCAAAACTTTCGGTCGATTGTCCGCCCCATTTATTCCTTTTGTCGCCGAAAAAATAAACGAAGAGCTTGGTAAGGAAAACATTTCCATTCATCTTGATGATTGGCCGGAGCTTGAACCGGATTTAATTGATGAGAAAGTTTTAGAACAAATGGAAACAACTAAAAAAATCGTGGAAGCGGGACTCGCCGCAAGAGCCTTGGCCGGAATAAAAATCAGACAACCTCTTGCTTCTTACACCACTCCGCTCGCCGAAAATATTGGCGAGGAATATGTTGAGCTTATTAGAGATGAACTAAATATTTCCGAACTGAAATCCGGCGAGGAAAATCTGGATGAAAAAATAACTGAAGAGCTAAAGGAGCAAGGACTTGTCCGCGAAATCGTTCGCCTAGTAAATTCTCTTCGAAAAGAAGCGGGCCTCACCATTTCCGACCGCATTGCCATTTCCTATGAAACTAAAAATGATGCCGTTTCGCAAGCTTTTCAAAACAATGAAGAAAAAATTATGAAAGATACTCTAAGCAATGAAATAAAATTCGGCCGAAGCGAAGTCTCGTTTCAAAAAGAAAATAATGTTGAGGGCGGACTTTGGCTGGGCATTAAAAAAATATAATATGAACGTAAAACAAATTTTTGATCTAGCGATTGAAATGGGTATAAACGCCGATTTGAGAGGAAAAGAAGCGGTGGAAAAAATGCTAAAAAGAAAAAAGGAACAATACAAAAAATTAAACGAAGAACAAAAAAACGAATTCGATGAGGAGGCCATATCTAACCCATACCTTGATTCCAGGATACATTTTGATTCCGGAAAACCGGTAAAAAAAATATTAACAGGTATTGATATGGAAGGAGATGAAGTTCTTTTGGCTGATAAGTTAAAAGACATTGATTTGATTTTGGCCCATCATCCTCGCGGAAAAGCTTTGGCTAATTTGGCTGACGTGATGCATCTTCAGGCCGAAGTTTATGCACAATACGGAGTGCCAATCAACATCGCTGAAGCTGTTCAAAAAGAAAGGATTGAAGAAGTGGCCAGAGGAGTAAACCCAATTAATCATTATCGACCAATCAATGTCGCTGAGATTTTGGGCATAAGTTATGTTAATGTCCACACCCCAGCGGACAATTTGGTAGCTAATTTTTTAAGAAAAAAAATAGAGGAAGCTAAGCCGGAATATGTTAGTGAAATTTTAAAACTATTAAAAGAAGTCCCTGAATACAAAGAAGCTATAAAGCAAGGAGCAGGACCAACCTTGTTTGCCGGAAACCCAGATAATCGTTGCGGTAAAGTTGCTATAACGGAAATTACCGGTGGGACAGAGCCATCTAAGAAAATATATGAAAAAATTGCTCAAGCGGGCGTCGGAACAATTGTTTGCATGCATCTTTCCGAAGAGCATAAAAAAGAAGCCGAGGCCGCGCACATCAACGCAATTATTGCCGGTCATATTTCCTCCGACTCATTGGGAATGAATTTCTTTTTGGATGAATTGGAAAAAAATGGAATTGAGATAGTCCCCTGCTCGGGATTGATTAGAGTGAAGAGGTTTAAAAAGTAGAAATATCTAGTTCCCCTCCCTTGAGGGGAGGGGTTAGGGGAGGGTGAGGTGGTTGATAAAATTACAAATCCAAAATAACAAGCTCCAAATAAATTACAATATTCAAATGACCAAAATTCTAAACAATTGTTTTGAGTATTTGAATTTTGTGTTTTGATATTATTTAGGATTTGTAATTTTGGATTTGGTGCTTTATTAATCATCCCCTCCTAGCCTCCCCCATCAAGAGGGAGGAATAACTACGCATATGATCTCCTACATCAAAGGAACAATTATTTACAAAGACAATAATTTTGTCATTTTAAAAAATAACGATATTGGCTATAAAATCTTTGCCTCGGAGGGATTTATTATAAGTTCAAAAATAGACGAGGTAAAAGAACTTTTTATTCACGAACATACCAAGGACGATGGTCGGGAACTCTACGGATTCCAAAGCACCGAAGAATTAAAATTTTTTTGGAAGCTTATCAATGTATCCGGAGTCGGACCGAAAATGGCTCACCGAATAATCTCGTCAAATAAACTCGAAAAAATTCAAAAAGCCGTGAACGACGGCGACTTGTTTTTAATATCAAGTATATCCGGCGTCGGCAAAAAAACCGCGCAAAAAATCATTCTTGAGCTTAAGGGAAGACTAACCGAAGAAGAACCAATCGCGGCAAGCGATAGCGAGCTAGTAGAAGCCCTTATTCAATTGGGGTACTCAAAAAATGAAGCGGAAGAGACTGCCAAAAAAATTGACGGGGAGAAAAAAACCATTGAAGAAAAAATAAAAGAAGCTTTAAAATTTTTAGGAAAGAAGACTCATTGATTAATAATCTTTCGTCGCGAAATGAAGAAATTTAATACTATAAAATTAGAAAAGCGACGATGTTTATATGATTAAATATAAGCAGAGGAGCTTTTATAATTTTAGAGCTTAAATTTCAAATTGCAGCAGAAATATTATTAAGCAATAAGTCTTAAAAAATGATCAAGGAAATAAACGATAAAAATCTTTGGAATAACTTTGTTGCCCAGCACGGCCCAAAAAGCGGGGCTTTTTTGCAATCTTTTGAATGGGGAGAATTTCAAAAATCTTTTGGTCGAAAAATTTGGCGACTGGGCAATTTTCAGGGTGACAAACTAGAATCAACTGCCTTAATTATAAAACACGATTTATCTATAGGAAAAAGTTATCTATACTGCCCAAGGGGACCAATATTGAGCCAAGAAAATTTTAATACTGAAGAAACTTTTGGGGAAATTATAAAAATCGCCAAAGAAAAAAAATCTATCTTCTTGAGGATTGAACCTCCTCGAGAATACAAAATATCAGATACAAAATATCAGATACAAAATACCAAATCCATCCAACCACGCCAGACTATTCTTCTTGATCTCACAAAAGAAGAAAGCGAACTTCTTCAAAAGATGCATCCAAAAACCCGCTACAATATCCGCTTGGCCGAACGCCACGGCGTTAGTGTGGAAAAAATAGATTTATCGGAAAAAAATTTTGAAATGTTTTGGAAACTACTTGTAGATACTTCAAAACGAGATAAATTTAGCACTTATCCGAAAAAATATTATAAAAAAATGATAGAAACTCTCGGTGGCTCCGAAAATGACGCTCACATCTCTCTCTTTGTCGCGAAATACAAAAACAAAAACCTAGCCGCAGAACTTGTTATGTTTTTTGGAAAAACTGCCACATATCTTCACGGTGCCTCTTCGGAAGAAGAGCGCGGAGTAATGGCTCCTTATGCTATTCATTGGGAGATTATTAAAGAAGTAAAAAAAATGGGTTATAAATACTACGACTTTTGGGGAATTGATGAAAAAAAATGGCCGGGCGTAACCAGGTTCAAAAGAGGTTTTGGCGGAGAAGAAATTTCCTATCCCGGCACTTTTGATTTGCCAGTTCAGAAGATTTGGTACAAGATATATTCTCTGGTACGGAAAATAATTTAATGTTTTGTCATTCTCGCGAAGGCGGGAGTCTACTTTTTAAAGAAGAGCGGATCCCCGCACGCGCGGGGATGACATTTCTATCTATTTTTCATGACCACACATCTTTCTTCCGCTCCCATAGTTCAATGGATATAACGCCGGCCTCCGAAGCTGGAAATGGCCGTTCGAATCGGCCTGGGAGCATTTGAATAAAACGTTTAATAACAAAAATTAGTATAAAAAACACTCGACTTTTCGCCGAGTGTTTTTGAAATCTATTTTTTACTTAACTATCCCCTTTCCTTCCGCCATCGGGTCTCCATCCAAATTTGACGTAAGAGGCAAGACCATTCTTGTTATCGCGCCAGTTGTTGATTTATCTTGGGCCTGCAAGATTGTATTTTCAGTCAAGGTAATTTGTTTTCCCTTGTCGGCTTCAACCGGCGTGACAGTCACTTCAAAATTTACCCCGATGCTTCGCACACTCGTCGGCATTTTATTGAGCGTCCACTCAATCTTGCGTGTCGCCTCATTATATTTTATCTCGCCGGAACCTATGTCTGTTTTGTTCGACCATTTTACATTTGCCGGCAAGGTTGCGACGACTTTCATGTTTTCTATTTCATGCAGAGAATTGGATACTGTCCAAAAAATCCTATATGCTGTCGTTTCTCCGACTTTTGGCGGAAGAGAACCGCTCCCAACGGCAATGTTGTCATCATTGAAATATCTGGCCTCCGCCCCCAAGGCAACGTCGCTATTGATTTTTAGATTGATTATATTCCCGTCTATTTTTTCTTCCTTAACTTCTCCGCCGATTTTACCAACCTTTACCGCAGCTAAACTTTTTATTTCAAAATCGCTTACCCCCCAATTCCCAAAATCAACGGACGGCCTCACCCTTATTTGAAAATTAATAGCGCTTTCCTCGCCCGGCGCGAGTTTTGCCAATTTGGGAATCTGCTTCTTTGTCCAAGTAATTTTCCCTTGTCTTACCGTTGGAGAAATTTGCGTCCCGACGATAGTTCCCTTGCTTGAATCTTGCAAAGATGACCAATCTAAAACCATTTTGTTGTCTCTTGAGGTTGACTCAAAAACCATTTCCACTTCAACATCGCCAAGTTCCGCCTGTTCTTTGTTTTTAAAATTAATTGAATAATTCAAGGCGTCGCCAAAATTAACACTGCGATCATTCGCATCCCCATTCATGACTAAAGTCAAAAGCATTGCCCCCTGCGCCACATCAAGAGAGTAGGTATCTTCGCCTTGAGGAGCAAAATCCTCACCGTTAATAAGCCCAACCTGCGCTTTCAATTCCTTTTTTCCTTCCGCCGCCGGCCCAAAAGTTCCGGAAAATTCCATTTCCGCTTCTTTCCCGGCTTCTATTTTAGAAAAATCCCAGCTATTTTTTTCCTTCTCTCCTTCTTTAACTTTAAAAGAAAAATCGCTTGGCGCGGTAACTAGAATTCTTACATCAGTTAAATCAGCTGAAGAAATATTTTTATATTTAATCTTAAATGTGGCCTCTCCTCCCGCCAAAACTCTCGTCGGACCGGTTACATCCATTTCCAAAGATGATTTTTCTATTTTTGTGACAGCGGTCGCCACTTTGTCAAAATCAGAATTGAAATTACCCGGTTTGTAGGAAAGAATCGCCTGCAGAGTTTGCAATGAATCTATCTCCCCGCGCAAATTTCCTTTTATCTTTATCTCTCCGCTATCTCCCTTAGCCAGGCTCCCCAACTGCCAAAACTTTTCTTCCGCGGGAACGGGCGTCGCTTCCGTAAAAACAAAATTATCAGGATAACGCACCTCTATTTCTCCTTGCCCCAGGGGTACTTCTTCATTGTTTCCATATTTTATAATATATTCAATCTCATCCCCGCCCGCGACCTTGTCAGGGGAAGTAATTTCCAAAACAACCTTGTCGCCGCTAAAATTCTGCCCTTTCCCAAAAAACAAAAAACCCGCCCAAGAAAGAACCGCCAAGGTAGCGAAAAACACCGCAAAACCAATCAAAGCTCCCTTAGCTCTATTCTTTTTCTTATGATAAATTTTTGACATATCGGGAAGATCTCCGTTATTATCCGCATAAATCCTTTTTAAATCATCTCCTATTGCTTTTTTACTCCTCCCCCTCTTTCTTGTTTTTTTTGGCGAAGAACGGCTTACCCCCAAAAATTCATCAAAGTCCGCGTCCTCATCTCCCTCTCTTTTTGATCTTATTCTCGGCATAATTTTATATGTTGAAAAATTTAAAAATCACTTTTATTTTCTTGTAAAACCTAACAAATAAAATCTGTCGGAGTTCAATTCGCTCCCAGCTGTTGCAAAAGACGAGCCAAATTTCATATCTTTACCATAATACCACTTTGCTTCAAGATTATTTCCAAAATTAATTTTATCAGTAAAATTTATTTTTGTTCCGGGTTGCTTTTGGATAAGAATTTGATAAAAACTTTTTTCTTTATCTTTGGAAAATGCCGCACGAATACCACCTAGCCAATCTTTTTCTTCTTCCGAGTAAGAAAATTTAAAAGGTAAAATATATTCTAGAACAATCGTCGCCGTATCTCCCGGATCAACCTGAACCCAATTTCCAAAAACGGTTTTACCAAATTCTCTGCTTATTCTTGTGCCGGTCGTCTCGTCCACAAAGACTTGACTCTCTGAATTTTTTAAATCGGGATCAACAATATAATTATCACCTGGTTTTTCAAATAATTCAGTGGGTGGCGCTTCAAAACCTTCGGCGTTTAGCAAGGTACTTCCTTGCGGAACATAAACTCGCAAATAATCAACATTTCTCATTCCGGTAAATGTTTGCCATTTTTCTCCGGAATGCGCCCTTTTAATAGTTAATCTATTTTTAATATATCCATCCTCGGCAATCGTTGTCTCAAGGGAAACATCTTCTTTAATAACTTGATCTGTCTTTCCTCCGCCCAAATTGGAATGGACAATCATTAAATAATCGGTTTTCTCGTTGACTGATTTTACTTTTCCGCCCCAATCAAGATTTAAGATTTCATGCTCTATTTCCGGAAAAACTGAATACAAAATAATATTTCTCTCGCCCAAACCTTTTGCGAAAATTGACAATATTTTTCCAAACTCGCGCGGACTACTTTTGAAAATTTTATCAAGCAAAAGCGGAGCCATATCCCCAATAATTTGTTTTGGCTTATTTTCTTTTTTATTATATTCAATCTCCACTGATTTTTGAATTTCCTCTACAAAGTTGTTCGCGTCAATTATTTTATTGTACTTAGAAAGTGTAATCGGCCCGGCTACTTCCAAAAGATCAACAATCAAATCTGAATTAATGGCAACAACGCCATCAATCGTCGGCCCACCACCCTTTTCATAAAACCATTTTATTTTTTCGGCGGATGTTGGAAAATCCGGAAACCAATTCGCGTCTTGAAGTTCCCAACGCGGATTTATAAGAGTAAGCGGTTCCGGAGCAACAACTTTTTCTTTTAAAGATCCCTTAAAATCATACGGCCCGCCACCCGGAACTTCTATTTTTGTAATTTGCCCTTCATTAAAATCAACCAAGGCCAGACTCCCCATAAAACCGCCGGTCGGCCTTAGTTCTCCTGTATTTTGAAAAACAAATAAATATCTTTTTGACGCCTCATCTCCCAAAAATTTTATCATCAAATCGGAAATTGAAATTAATTTTTTAAAACTCCCGACAAGATTCGGCAATTTCTCTTGAAGTTTTATAAAAGTCTCTTGCTTGTCTTCGGGAATCGCTTCACTATCCACCAAAGCCAGTCTGTCTCTGGCCGCCGCAATATCGGGAAGCATTTCGGATAACTGATCTCTTAATATTTTTACCTTTGGCGTTAGTCTTCCGTCACTCTCATTTTTAGTAAAAGCCGCCAAACTGTCCAATAAATTTCTTCCCACCAAGGAAAGTTTCTCTCCGGCAAAGAATAAAGCATCGCCCGCTTCCAACTTATCTCCTTGTGGCAAGGCTTTGGCTATTCCGGCAACAATAAAATTTATTTTGTTAAGTTCGCGCTGGGCCGCTCCGAACGCTCCGGCCGCTTCCTCTAAATTATTTGCCGCTCCGGAAAAATCAGAATTGGCGATCTGTCCGCCACCCTCAACCAAGCTGGCATAAGCGTCGTTTGCTCCATCTAAAACTTTATTTTCCGCCTTTTTTAGCGTTCCGTAATAAGAAAAAGCTTGAAGAGGCAAAATTAAAACAAAAGCAACGAGACCAAAACTGACAACTTTTTTGCAATCGGCAAAAGATAGTTTTAAAAACTTAAAATTATTTTCAAATTTGCTGATGTTTTCTTTAAAAGCCGGCGGGATTATGTTGATTTTGGAAAAAAATTCTTTTGGGGATTTAAAAATAAAAGTTGAAATTGATTTCAATTTAGTCCAAATCTTCTTGGATTCGCCAGTTGTAAAATAAAAAACTCCTTGCGGCGCCTTAACGCAAAATTCCTTTGTCTTTTTTAAAAAATTAAAATCAATCGTCTTCTTTTCTTGCTTCTTTATTTCTTTTTTCGCAATCAACGTTTTTTCTTTTACTTCCTGTGGTTCGCCGGAGCTTAGAGCGTAGGCGACTTTTTCCTTCTTTATCGGCTCAATCTTTTTTACCTCTTTCCTTTTTTCCGCGACAATTTTTCGCAAATCTAAAATATGCAAGGACGGTTCTGTCCTAAAAATTCTTTCGCTCCTCGCCTCCCTCTCCTCTTCTTTCTTTTCCTTCTCCATCTCTTGTAACACCACCAAAGATGGATCAACTATTTCCTCCTTCACTTTCTTTTTTGCTTTTGACGCGGGGTTCTCCTCAATTTTCTCTTCTTTTTTTCTCCTCATTTTTGTATATTTCTAAAGTTTTTTTCGCGAGCGATTCCCAGCTGTATTTTTTAATCTGTAGAAATCCTTTTTCGGATAATCTCTTCCTTAGTTCTTCGTCAAAATAAATAAGCTTTATCTTCTTTATTATATCATCTTTATCGCGAGGATTAAAGTATATTGCCGCATCTTCGTAAATTTCCTCTAAACAAGAGGAATTTGAGGCGAGAACGGGCAAGCCGTAATTCATTGCTTCGAGCCCCGGAAGGCCAAATCCTTCAATAAACGAGGGAAAAACATAAAGACGCGCCCCGCGATAGAGATCGGCTAAAACTGCTTCATTTACAAAATTAGTGAAAATAATCTTCTCTTTCTCATTCTCGTGGACCATTTCTTTCAGTCTTTTGTAAAAATAATCTTCCTTACCCACAAAAACCAATTGGCAGCCAATAGCTAAATCCCGATAAACCTCAATTAATGTCTCCAAGTTCTTATGCGGATAAGCATTACCAACATAGAGAATAAAAGGTTTGGTGATGCCGAGCTTTGCCAAACTTTCTTTTTCCGGAATTTTTAATTGCCCATACTCCACCCCGTCGCAAGCCTCGTAGGCGACCTCAATTTTATCTTCTTTGATTTTAAAATATTTTATTATTTCTTTTTTTGTGTATTCCGAAACCGTTAAAACTTTTTTGGCGCGCCACACGGCAAACCAAATGACAAATTTATAGACCAAATATTTTATCTTATAAAAAATGGGGCTTAATGTCGTCGCCCGCGGAGTCGGAAATTGCAGAAGAATCAAGTCGTGAATTGTGGCAACAAATTTTATTGGACAAAAAATGGGAATATTAAAATGCGGGAAGTGCATCAAGTCAACTTTTTCCTTCCAGATCGCCAGAGGCATCATAATCTGCTCTTTAAAACTGTACCACTTGCAATCTGCTAAAACTTTTTTGAAATTAGAAAATTTGGGAGTATAATAATCCCAATTTTCTCTACGCAAAAAAATGATGTACTCATTTTCTCGATCTATCTTTTCTAGGTTCTCTACGAGCCGCTCAACATACCTCCCCAAACCCTTGCTTACCGGCCCGAGAAACCTTGCATCTATGCCGATTTTCATAGGTTTATTTTAACAAAAAATTGACAAAGTGCATAATAATGATGTATTATAATAATGTGCTTGTGGGCGTAAGCCCCGTTCGGCTAATCCTTACGGACCATAAGCCGAAAAACAGGCACAATAAAAATACTCTCCGACTCGAGAGTATTTTTATTTATTCATCTTCAATTTTTTTTGATCCAATCACTCGCTTATTGCTACTTAACGTCCAAAATGGCATCACGCTCCAAAAATGAAATTTGCCACTCCCCTCACCTATTCGCCTCACCACAACATTGATACGGATACATTTTACGAAGCTGATAATCGCGAAGAAACCAAACCATTCAATTATTTTTGTTTTGTGAAATCCATTTTTATCACAATCGCCTACGGCGCAAATAGAGCGCCTATATTCTTGGATAGTTGTTGTTTTCTTTAAAATTTCTACCGCTTTATCAAAATAGATAAACTTATTTTTCTGTACTTGTTTACTTCTTTCACTGCGATGACAATCATATCTCAGATGATGAAAACCGTCGGAATTGAAAACGATATCATCTTTTAACGCTGGGCAATAAATACTGCCAATTCTTTCGTAAGTTGTTTTGGCAATCTCTTTTAATTTATAAAATTGCTCTAATTCTGCTTTATTTATTTCCATACACTTTCTCGTTAAGCGATATAGCCCATCTCTTTAAATAACTTGATGGACGGCCTATTGAGTTCAATTTCAGAAAGTTTTTCCTTGGGTATCCACACAAGTTTTTCAATATCATCACTGGCTTTAACTTCTCCAAAAATATATTTGGTGAGAAAAACCAAAAAAATATAGTGGGTAATTTCGCCATGTTTATTGGGTTCGTAGTCTTCGCTAAACCCCAGCGACTTTTTTATCTCCACTTCAATGCCGGCCTCTTCTTTAATCTCACGTCGAATAGCATCGCTTAATGATTCGTTATCATTAACACCGCCGCCGATCAAGTGCCAAGTGTTTGGATAGGGGCCAACGTTCGCTTTCTTTTTTCCAAAAAGCAAATCTCCGTCTTTTTCAATTACCGCACTGACGATAACTCGTGTTTTCATAAAAAAATGTTATTTTTTTAATAGCTTAAACTACGCCAAAAATCTTTGAAAAAGGTACTACATGATGAGTCAGAAATTCTAATGATGGGAGAAGATGAACCATATAAATCTCTAATCTGTTCTCTAATAATATCTTTATCGCTTGGAGAAGTTTTAAATGCAGTAGCAAAACACTCCGTTACCTTGTTTCTTCCGTCTAAACTTGGTTTTATTAATTTCATATTTAATTTATGAAAAGCAAATCCCATAAAAATTAATTTATCCGCCGCTCTCACTTGTTCGCGAATCTTCAAAATCTTACTTAAAGTTGGGTCAGTACCTTCGGTGAAAGTTTTAATTTTATTTGCAAGATTTAGCAATTGCAATGGATTTGGATCTAACCCAAAATCTATTTCCATTTCTCCGCCTATGCCCCAGGGCAATGTACCAACATCGCCATACGGATGATATATATTAAAAGCCTTCATTAATTCGGCAGCTTCATTTTGCTGGAGTCTGTAATAATTCTGTATTGCATAATAAAGAAAATACTCTACACATCGATCGTAGTTAAAAATTATTAAAGTTACCGATTTAAATCTTTCTTTTAGGCTATCCTTGATACAATTTTCTGTAAGCAACTGAAAAAAAGGGATATACCAAGTCTCTGAAAGGTCAGAAAAACTCATCATCTGACCGTCCTTTCTAAAATACAATAAGCTCTGTCCCTCAGCTTCTAAAATTGCTCTGATTATTGCTAGTTTCCCGCATAAATTAATTTTTTCATTATTCCTTTGATTATCAAGAAAATTATCTATAGAAATTGCCTGTGGTAAAGCATCTCTTATATGCCAAGACTCACGAAGATACGGATTGATATCTTTACTAGCCGTTTCTGACTGTTGAACGTAAAGGCGAAAAGCTTCCATTATTTTACGATCACCACTGACAAGTTCATCTTCAAAATCTTTAAAGCGTATATCAAGTAAACTTGATATTTTTTTCTTTAATTCCTGACCAGTTGGCAAATTAGCCTCTTTGCTTGCTCCAGCTCCAATAATAAATACTATACTACTATTCATATCAAATCTATTATTTATTATGAAAAATACCCAAACAATCCCACAACCTCCCTCGCGCACTTCTCCCAAGTAAACTCTGCCACTTGTTTTTTCCCCTTTTCCCTCATTCTCTCGCGCAAATTATTGTCCGTCAAACATTGATAAATGGCCTCGGCTGCTTCTTTAGGGTTGTTGGGGTCAACCATTACGGCGGCATTGCCTATAACCTCCGGGATTGCCGAGACTGAGGAAATAATGACCGGCGTCCCCGAAGCCGCGGCCTCAAGAGGAGGAAAACCAAAGCCTTCGTAAAAAGAGATATAAACAAAAACTTTGGCTAATTGATAAAAATAAAATTTATCTTTTTCGCTAACGTAATTTATAAAACGAATCTCGCGCCCGTATGGGCTTTTTTCCGCCCTCTCTAATATTTTTTTATAAAGCCATCCATATGGTCCGACTACTACAAGATGATAATTTTTGACCATCTCCCCTTTTTCGCTTTTCAATATCTCAAAAGCCCTAACCAGCCCCTCAATATTTTTTCTCGGCTCAATCGTCCCCACAAATAATATAAATTTATCCGGCAGGTTATATTTTTTTCTCAATTCTTCTTTTTCAAAATGATTCTTCGCAATTTCCGCTTCCTGAATCGCGCCGGAATAAATTACTTTTATCTTTTTTTCCTCTGCATTATACAAATCCATTAAATCTTTTTTTGTATTTTCCGAAATAGCAATAATTTTATCGCAATTTTTTATCAGTTTTTTGGGATTGATGAAAAAATGCCATAGGCGCCTCTTTAAAGAAAAAAAATAGGGAAATCTTTCAAAAGATAAGTCGTGAACGGTGATAACTTTTTTTATCCCGGGCGAGAGGGCAATAAAATTTATATTGGGGAGAAAAAATAAATCCAGATTTTCGTTTTTCCCTGCTTTTTCCATCAATAACTTATCTACTTTCGGCCAATTGAAAAATCTTAAGCTGAAATTAAAAAGCTTATTCGGATAGTGAAAACCTGCCAAATGGATATTGGCTATTTTTTTCCATTCCTCGGGGATAAATTTATCAGCATCTTTAAAGGAATTATAAAAAAGAAAATAATTGTTTTCTTTATCTATACTAAAAATGGCGTCTAAGAGTCTAAAAGCATACTCTCCGACGCCACTTCTTTTTTCTTCTAAAAGTGATCTTATGTCAATACCGATATTCATAGTTTTACTCAACCGAACGGAATAGCAGACTTTAGTCTGCGTCACAAAAAGATTGACGCGAACTAAAGTTCGCTACTCCGTCTTCCCTAGATACTGCCACCAAATTCTTTCCAGCTATCTTCCACCAAACTTTTGATTTTATTTTTAAATTCCGCAACATCGAATTTCTTGGCATGTTCTCGTATCTCTTCGGGATTATATTTTTCCGGCTTGAATTTTATTATCTCATGCGCCAACGGTTCCCATCCCTGATGGTCAAAAAATTCTCCCGTCTTTCCGGGAATAACCGTCTCAAGCGCTCCGCCCTTGTTGTAGGCGAGCACCGGCCGGCCGGAAGCCATCGCTTCTACAACCATCATGCCAAAATCTTCTTCTTGTGGATGAATAAAGGCTTGGCATTTTCCGTAAAGTTCGGCTCTTTTCTCCTCGGAAACTTTCCCTAAAAATTCTATATTGGGCTTGGCCATTTTCTTTAATTTTTCGAGCTCCGGCCCATCGCCAAAAATCTTTAAAGGAATATTTAATTTATTAAAAGCCTGCACTATCAAATCAAATCTTTTGTAAGCGACCAATCTCCCTCCGGCTAAAAAATAATTTTCTTGAGCGGGAAAAATTCTGAATTTTGAAACATCAATCGGCGGATAGATCACTTGGCTTTCCTTGCCATAATATTTGGCAATTCTTTTTTGAACTGTTTTTGAATTGGCAATAAATTTATCAACCCTCTCCGCAGCCATTCTATCCCAAACCCTAAGGCGGGGCAAAAAGAGGGACACTATAGATTTCACAAAACCGCTATGCGGAAGCTCTTTTATGTAAAGATGGGAGTCCGTCCAAAGATAGCGGGTGGGAGTGTGGCAATAGCAAAGATGAAGCGTCTCGGGACGCGTGATTACCCCCTTGGCAAAAGCGCTGGAGTTGGAAATAACGACATCATAATCATTTAAATTATATTTTTCGGTGGCAAGAGGCATCAAGAGTAAAAACCATTTGAAAAATCTGACTCCGCCGGGAAATTTTTGGATGAAAGATGTTTTAATGTTGCTCTCAATAAAATCTTTATCCATTTTTTCCTTATCATAAACCAAAGTAAAAATCGGCGCTTCGGGAAAAATGCTTTGGAAGATTTGCAAAACTGCTTCCGCTCCTCCTTTTTGAACTAAGTGATCATGAACTATGGCAACTCTCATAATGATTAAACGTTTTCCGCTTCTTTTCTGAAGAGAACCGCGAAGGGAGTTTTAAATAAAATATATAGATCTAATTTTAGCGACCAATTTTCAATATAATAGATATCCAGTTTAACTTCTTCCTCAAAATCCAAATCAGAACGTCCGGAAATTTGTGCTAACCCCGTAACACCCGGCTTGATGATTAAAACTTTTCTGTGATGTTTTTTATATTTAGCGACTTCTTCCGGCAAGTGCGGACGTGGCCCAACCAAACTCATTTTTCCCGCCAAGACCAAGAAAAATTCCGGCAATTCATCAATGCTAAAACGGCGAATAAATTTTCCCACTCTTGTCACTCTGGGATCATTTTTTATTTTAACCAATGGTCCTTTTCTGATATCTTGTTCGGCTAATTCTTTGTAGCGAAGATTGTGCGTGCCCGGCTTCATGGAACGAAACTTAAAATAGCTGAACGGTTCCCCTTGTTGACCGACTCTTTTTAAATTTGAACCATCGTCAAATTTGCTCCAAAAAACAGGCCCTCTTGAGTCTATTTTTATGGCAATCGCTGTTAATATCAAAATGGGCGAAGTTAAGGTAATTAAAAATAGAGAACCAATAATATCAAAGATTCTCTTATACACTTTTCCCCACCCCTCAAGGCGGGTTCTTTTTATTTCGGCTATCGGAATTCCGGCATAATCTCTTATTTCCAGTCTTGACGATTGGACAGCAAAAAGATCGGTTGAATATTTAAAAACAATATTATGCTGGTTGCAGAAATCAAAAAGATTTAAATTTTCCTCGTGGCTCCCCGTTCCATTGGTCTGGATAACTTCATCAACGCCGATTGTTTTTTGCAGATCGCTCAAATCCGCGGCGGCATCTTCGTCAAATTTTTTATATCTTTTAATAACTTTTAAGCCAAGACCCGGCCTCTTGCAAAATCCATTAACCAAAATGTCAGCGGCCTTGTCTTCTCCGAAAACTACGACTCGATGAATGCCTACGCCATATCTAAATAAAGCTCTTTGAAAAAATCTGATTGCGATTCGACCGATACTGACAAAAAAAATCGCCAAAACCCAGGCGACTAAAATGATAAATCTTGAAGAAAACAATTCTCTTTCAAAAAAAATAAGAAGAACGATAAAAACAAATCCCGTAGAACACGCTAAAAATATTTTTGCCAATTCATCTAAAATTCTTTTTGTTCCGCCGATCGTGTAGAGACCGGAAATGGCAAAAATAATAAGCCAGACTACGGCCATAACTCCGGCTACTTTTAAAAAATCAAAGAGCGGCATTTCGTAGACAATGGGCCTAAAATCAACCATGGTCTGAAATCTCAAAAAATAAGCCGCCAAGGTCGCCGAAACTATCATCAAAAAATCAATTGGTAAAAGAGCGACGGAAAAAATAAGCTCTGATTTCTTAAGCATATTTTAAATAAAAGGTTACCCTCTTTTACGAGGGGAATTTTTATTAGGTTTTTATTCAACTAGCTATAAGCCGGATTCTGTATGGCATATAAATATGCCACGGCAGCCATCTATCTAGGATCCAAATTGCTCTGGACCTCAAGCGGTCGAAACTGACCTTGCACCGGATAGGTGTTTTCCACGACGCCTGTCACCAGGCTGTCCCGCGTGAGCTCTTACCTCACGATTTCAACCTTACCCCACTTCGCTAAAGCTTCACGGGGCAAGCCCCCGCGAATAAGGCGAAATATTCATCCCTTAAAGATTGAGGTGGTGTATTTTCTGTTGCACTCTCCGTGGGCTTCAATACTTTTCTTTTTGCTACTTCTCCGCTTTTAACGAAAAAATAACATAAATAGAATACCTTATTCCCCGTCGCTGTTAGCGACTATCTCTGAAGCGAAAAATACGCTTCGGTGTCCGGACTTTCCTCCCCACCCCCTTCAGGGGAGCAGGGTAGCTACCCGCTAATCAAATAAACCCCATGCCACAATAAAGGGCATGGATATAGCCATCCCACTTCAGAATCGGACATAGAACGCAGGAAAAATTGCCGGCTGGCGCAGCTTTGGAGCGTGGAAAATTTTGAGCCGTAGCAGTAGCTACGATGAGAAATTTTCTAGTGAAAAGCAAGCCAGAGGCAATTTTAACAAGTTATTGGGTACGATTTTGAAGTGGGATGGCTATGATAAAAGGTACTATAAAATCGTCTTTTTGTCAAAGGGTTGTATCCCGTCCTATTCACTAATATAAGTAAAATGTGAATAGCAGGCAGGCGCCCCACTACCGCCAGTAAATAGCAATCTTTGTAATTTTATTGTGACTGGATTTTGTACACTGGACTCTAATATCTTTTCTGATAATTCCGACGAAACCTCATATTCTTTCATGCCAATTTTATCAGAATCATTGAAATAAGTTATTGTTTGGTTTTCTGCACACCCTAACTTCACTTTTGCATCCAGTAAATCAAGTATGGTGGCATTACTTGCCGTGTTCAAAATTTTAAACAGCACTGACTTATATTTTTTACAGTTCTTTTCGCAAAATGGCTCTTCTATGTCTTCCGTTACTGCATATCCGGTAACGGTTAACGTGCCGTAAATATTTCCTTGTTCATCGGGTAGAAACAAAGAACGCTTTTCTAGCTCCACGAGTTCCGGCAATGTAATATTATCTTGTGCTGTCATTGGTACATTTTCGCAAAATTTTACACTATGGCAACTTGCAAAACTGGAAGCCATCGTATCGCCACATGTTGTGCATAAATATTTATTTATTGAACCCTGAGAGCATGTTTCTCCGAACGAAATGCAATATGCCTCGATATCTTCTCCTGATAATTTTTCGTTTTGAATTGTTAAATCTTCGATCTGACTTTTTAAATCCCTGGCTTCTTCCCTGCCTTTTTCTTTAGCTTGCCATAAAATAAACAGAGCGCCGGCCGTAATTATCGCGCCAGCCAAGATGCCGATTAAAATTGGCCAAACCTTTTTTTGACAATTTTCACTGTTTTGCATATTTTTTAGTTAAAATTACTTTATTTTATTTCTCCCAAGTCTCCATCCAAAACTTTTGTATACATCGCCAAAATTTCATCTTTATATTTTACTTCCGGAACAGGATTAAGCAAAAATATTTTTTTATCGTTTAAAACCAATCTCCTTTTTCCCCGCGGACAAAAGCTTCATAATCAGGGTGAACAATTACCTCGTGTCCCAACTTTTCCAACAGCTTTTTATATTCAAGTATTTTTTCTTTGAAAGAGCTACTTCCGCAAATGGTAATTTTCATAAATTTAGTTCTTTATAGGTTATCGCTTGAAAATCCGGATCTTCCCAACCTTCTTTTACTACCTCGAGGGATATTCTTGCAAATGAAGGAGAAATGGCTTGCCCCTTATAACCGCTGTTAGTACTTTTTTGACCTCCATTTGAAAAAATTGTTACTAATTTATTTTTAAAAAATTTTGAGACAATATTATTCCCTTTTTTCATAACTATGTCATGACTTCTCGCCATAACAGTCGCTCCAATTCTTTCCATAAAGCGTAAAAAATGATCTTTACCAAAAACTTTTCCCCCCATACCTCGTCTTGGATTATCACCAATTCCCAAAAATTTAGTTGACGGATCTACCCATCTCGTTTCTTTTAACGCTACTTTGTCACTGTTCATTTTTCTCAAAGATATTCCACTATCGCATGGAGCACCCCCATGAACTGCAATAAGACCGTTCCCTGCAACAAGAACTGACGGAAAAATTTTAAAGAGATTGTGGTACTCTAAAAATACTTCGCCACCGTTGGTCTTTCCCCCCAAAAAATCCATTTCTTTTTTTTCATCTTCATCAAATGTATCCATCATTTCTTTAGCAAAAGTGTCCCCGCTTTTTTCTCCAAAAACCATCATTCCTCTTTCTTCGTGATTACCCCGTAATAGAAAAATATTATTAGGGTATCTCTTCTTTAAATCTAAAACCAATTCTATCGCTTGCTTGCTTTTCTTTCCTCTATCTATATAATCGCCTAAAAAAATTATTTTCAGATTACTACCTTTCTCCATTTCTTCTATAAACCTATTTTGTTCTAAAATAGAAATTATGCTCTCCGGATCGCCATGTACATCTCCGACAATAATAGCCTCTCCTTTTTTAGGAAGATAAATAATATTATCATCAAAAAAAATTTCTTCTCCGTTTTGTCCATCCAAAATGTCGGGAATACTATCTTTTATTTTTCCCCCACCTCTTCTTTTTTCTTCTTCTAAAGTTACTCTTACTTCACTCGCTAGCCTAATCATCTCTTCTTTACTTCTTTTTCCCGCTTTTTCGTATATTTCCTTTTTCACACGCCTAATCCTGTCTTCTTGACTTTCTCTAATTTCCGCACTTGTAAATCCTCTATCAAAAATCATATATCTAATCCTGTTTTTTTTCTAACTTCTCGTAAAGTTTTTTGCGCTAATTCCCTCGCCTTTTCAGCGCCATTTTTTAAAATCTCTTTTACTTTTTCAGGATTACTTTCAAAAACTTTTCTTTTTCTTCTAAAATCTTCAAATTCCATGCCTAAATTTTTCGCTAATATCTTTTTGCAATCAAGGCAACCAAACTTCGCCCCGCGACAATTGCCATTAATTTCCTTAATTTCATCCGCGGAAGAAACTAATTTATGCAGACTGTAAATATTGCAAACGTCAGGATTTCCCGAATCGGAAATTCTTTTTCTGGCCGGATCGGTCACTGCCGGCTGTAATTTTTTCCAAATTTCTTCAGGAGAATCGGAAAGCAAAATTCCTTCTCCACCAGTTTTGCTCATTTTTTTGGACGGATCGTAAAGAGACATCACTCTTGCGCCACTCGAAAGAACTGCCTTGGGTAAAGGAAATGTTTTGCCAAAAATTCTATTGAACCTCTTGGCAATTTCTCGCGCCAGCTCAATATGAGGCAATTGATCTTCCCCCACCGGCACTATATTTGATTTATAAATTAAAATATCCGCCGCCATTAAAACCGGATAAGAAAGCAATCCCAAATTAACATATTCGGGATGCTGGGCGACTTTTTCTTTAAAAGTTGGCACGCGCTCAAGAATGGAAACAGGAGTGATTGTTCCCAAAATCCAACCAAGCTCCGTATGCTCCGGAAGGTCGGATTGGATAACCAAAGCGCTTTTTTTGGGATCAACACCAACCGCAAGATAATCCAAGATAACCTCGTATTTTTCTTTAAACATTTCCTTTGGGTCAAACGGAGTCGTAAGACCATGGTAATCAACAACTGCAAAAATACAGTCAGCTTCATCTTGAAGTTTAAGCCAACTTTTTATCGCGCCAAAATAATTTCCAATATGCAAACGGCCTGACGGGCGAATACCCGAAAAAACTCGCGGCTTCATAAATTGATGAATTATGAATTATGAACTCTAACAACTATCAACTAAAATCTAATGACTAAACCTCAATAATCACCGGCAAAACCATCGGTCTTCTTTCTGTTTTTGTAAACAAGAATTGACCGATATTGTCTCTTATCTTATTTTTGATGAAAATATTATCAGCGGCGGATTTCGGATCTCGGTCAGTGATCAGTTTCTTCACCTTGCTTCTTACTTGTTCAATCAATTGCTTACTTTCTCTCATATATACAAAACCTCTGGAAATTATATCTGGACTACCTATCAAATATCCTGTTTTGCCGTCAACGGTCACGATAATAACAATCATTCCGTCTTCGGCCATCATTTGACGATCGCGTAAAACCACTTGGCTAACATCTCCGACTCCCAAACCGTCAACCATAACATAATCAGCCGGAACATGTTGAGGAGTAAGTCTTCCTACCGCGCCATAAGTTTCTCTTGGCGAAGATTGAAATTCCATCACTTGACCATTGTCCGCCACAAAAATATTTTTTGAATCAAGACCAATGCTTTCGGCAATTTTAGCATTCATTCTTAAAAAAGAATGCGGTCCGTGTATCGGAATATAATACTTCGGCCGAACAAGACAAATCATCAATTTAATATCTTCCGCTTTGGCGTGTCCTCCAGCGTGAATGTCCATCATTTTGTAATGAATAACATCGGCGCCTTTTCGATAAAGAGTGTCTTTCAAGCGTTGAATCGTCCGTTCGTTTCCGGGGATAACCGATGAAGAAAAAATCACGGTATCTTTAGGCTCAATTCTGACAAAACGATGTTCCTCATTGGCTATCCTCATTAAAACAGCCCTGCCTTCGCCTTGCGCTCCGGTACAAATAACAATCATTTTTTCTTGAGGATAGTTGTGAATATCTTTGATATCAATCAGTGTTCCCGGCTTTACTTTTAAATATCCAAGCGTTTTTACTATTTCCACATTAGTCTTCATACTGAACCCGTCAACCGCGACTTTTTTTCCCATCTCTTCAGCCAGAGTGATTATTTGTTCAACTCTTGATAAAAGAGAAGAAAAAGTTCCAATAATAATTCTGCCCGGAGCTTTTTCAATAATTGATTTTAAATTTTTTCCAATCTCTTGCTCGGAAATTTGGTGTCCTTCTTCCGGCGCGTCAGTACTGTCACACAGCAAGGCTAAAACCCCCGCTTTGCCGATTTGAGCGATCTTTGAAAAATCAGCCGGTCTCTCTCCAACCGGAGTATAGTCAAATTTCCAATCTCCGGTATGAACTATTGTGCCAACCGGCGTTTTTATAACCACACCCACGGAATCGGGAATACTGTGATTGACATGAAAAAAACTAACCTCAATCTTTCCCAAAGTCAAAGTTTCGTCTTCTTTTACCACTGCCAAATTCAACGGCTCGCTTTTATAATCTTCCTGCCTTCTCTTGATCATCGCGCAAGTCAACTTCGTTCCATAAATTGTTGGATTCCCAAGACGAGGAGCCAAGTGAGGTATTCCACCAATATGATCCATGTGCCCATGAGTGATAACAATACCCCGAATATTTTTCTCCTTACCCTTTAAGTAAGAAATGTTGGGAATAATATAATCAATTCCCGGCATATCTTCTTCCGGAAATTGCAAACCCATATCAATGATAATGATATCGCTCCCATATTCAAAGAGAGTCATATTTCGTCCGACCTCTTCCAAGCCGCCGATAGCTATAATCCTTAACTTTAACGGGCTTTTATCGTAGCCACCCTTAGTAGCAGGAGACATAACGTTTTCTCCTTGCCCCTGGTTTAATCTTTTCGGTTTTCCCGATTTTCTAAAAAAAATCATAAATAATTTTTATTTTATATAATTTATAAACAAACTTAATAATGGGGATGGAGAGACTTGAACTCTCACGATCTTGCGATCATAGCGCTCTGAACGCTACGTGTCTGCCAGTTTCACCACATCCCCAAGAACTGGCTTCACCTATCTATTGTTTGGGTAATTCTAACCTTTTTCTTAGATAATCCTCAATTTCTCCCGAACTTCTTCCTTCCTCTAGTCCTTTTTTTATTCCTTCTTCTAGAATTCTTCTTGTTTCCATTTCTCGAAGACCTTTGAATGTTCCGCCAAATTGTCCCGTAAAATTTCTTTTTTCTAAATCCTCTCTCACTAACGTTTCAATTAAATTTTCAGCATCGCATTTCTCTATGGTTTCATCCACTAAATCCGATTGTGGTATTTCTATCCTATTCATAAAATTAATTTTTAAAAATTTATTAAAATTGTTATTTCCAACTCCTCTTTGTCTCCTTGTGCCAATTTTCAATCCCTATAAATCTGTTGCTCGGAATACCTATCCTCTTAATACTTATCCCTAAAACATCCTCGCTTACGGCGTAAGTATAATTAGCGCTATAGAGAAAAATAGCGGGATTATCTTCAAGCAAAATATTTTGAAACTCAATATATTTTTTAGCTTTTTCTTCCGGATTTTCTGTCTGTCTTGCATCTTCTAGAAGTTTATCCACCTTGCGGTTAGCATAAAGCGCCAAATTTAAACCCGGGTCTGCCACTTGCGAAGAATGCCAAAAGGGAAACGGATCGGGCTCAACCCCGGCCATGGTCCCAAAAAGAAGAATTTCGTAATCTCGTGGCTCAATGACTTTTCTTTGAATCTCGGACGCAGGAACAATTTTAACTTCCACTTGCATTCCCAGCGCCTCCCAATTCTTTTTGGCAAAATCGGCAACAGCAAGATAATCTTCATTATCAACCGTGGTAATACTTATTTTTAACACTTCTTCTTTCTTTTTTCTTAAACCGTCTTCAGCCAGCTTAAAGTCTTCTTTGTCTAATAACTCCGTCGCCTTTGCCAAGTTAAAATCATTATTTTTCAGATCTTCTGTGTAACCGATTTGTCCGGAGAGAATTGGCCCGTAAATTGTTTTACCTCCTTGTCCCAAAACACTTTCTGTTAATTTCAATTTATCTAATCCAAAAGAAAGGGCGAGACGTATGTTTTCGCTTTTTAACAACGAACTGTTTCTCTGATTGAAAAAGAAAGCCGTATATTGCGGCAAATCTAAATAATATTTTTTGATTCTGTCACCTTTGAAAGAATCTTTAAATTCTCTGGGAAGAAAGCTGATTCCTTCAATATTTTGATTATGAAGGGCGTCTACGGCCGAAGTAAATTCGGGATAAAATTTGAAAATCAATTTGCTTAGATATGGTTTTTGTCCGTAAAATTTTTCGTTGCGCTCCAAAGTGTATTTTTTAATGCTTCCGTTTTTATCTTTAGTGAGAGATTTAAATTGAAAAGGACCTGACCCGATCGGTTTTATATTGTATTCCGCCAGATTGGCGCTTTGCGAAGGGATGTTTTTCCAGAGGTGTTCCGGTAAAATACCAAAAGTCAATGTTCCCAAAAATGGAACGTAGGGATTCTTTAATGTAAAAACAATTGTTTTGTCGTCCAGTTTCTCAATTCCGATGTCGCGGAAACTGGAGTAAAGAGGACTTTTAAAAGAAAAGTCTTGAATGCTTAAAAAGGTAAAAACAATATCATTCGCGGAAAGAGCTTTTCCGTCATGCCAAAAAATATCTTCTTTCAGGATTATAGTATATGTTTTTTTGTCTTCGCTTATTTCGCTTTTTAAAGCTAAATCCGGAACTAACTCTTGCTGTTCGTTGTATTTAAAAAGTCCGGAAAAAATAAGTTTGGACAAATCCATGTCAACATCATTTGTTTGCGCCAAGATTGGATTAATATATTGAGGTTCTCCCACCAAACCCTCAACATATTCTCCGCCGAAATCCGAAGCTATCTTTGTATTGTTTAAATAAAATTTTATTGTCAAAAAACCCAGACTTAAAAGTAATAGGAATATCAGACCAACAAATACTCCCCTTTCCTTTCGTCCCAAATATCTAAAAATATACTTTGACTGTTCGAGAGTCGGCACCCTTGATTTTGACAAAGAAAAAACCAATTTCTTGTCCAAATCGATCTGCATCTTTATTTGTTTTTCCCCCTTGCTTTTTTTATCCCTCCCGAAAAAACTAAAATTTTTTTTAATCATTGAAAAGAATAGCAAGCGATTTATCTATTTTTATAACCGCAAAAATTAGACCTGCCACACAATAACTTTCGTTGCTAAATTTTCAGATTTAGTGGAAATTCTGTCGTAAATTTTTGAGGCAATATGGTTATATTGGCAAGAAAATTTAGGGCAAAATTTACCGAAATGTGGAAATTGCAACAGAAAGATTATTGCGCGGTGGGTCTATTGGGTAGATAACCCGTTTTCACCGCTTGTTTTTATAAGGGAACTACTTTTTTTATAAGATAAAACTTACTAGCGCAGTCCCTAAAAATATTATTGAGAAAACAATAGTCGCAATAAACAGCTTCTTTTCCAGACCTCTTTTTGTCTGAAAAACAGCGCCCTCACCGCCAAAAATTCCGCCAACCGAAGCTCCCCTGTTCTGCAATAAGATGGCGATGATGAGTAAAATTGCCGAAACGAGCTGTATTATATTCAAAATATCCATAATTTTAGTCGTGAAATAAAGGATTTGTTAAGAATCTTATTCTTTTATACTACCAACTTGCAACATTTCTGTCAATGAAGATTTTTTTATGGTATAATTTATACAAATTTAATATTATTAAATTAAAGTGTATGGACAACGAAGTTCAAATTGAAAATATACCCAAGAAAAAATGGTATAAAAGAGGTTGGGGAATATCTGTTATAATTTTAGGCTCACTATTGCTTGTCCTTTTAGTTTATTTTTTCGCCCACTTTTTTTATTATTATAACGGAATAAAAAACGGAAAAATTCCATTGCCGGGCGCGAACAACATTAAAACTGGAATTGAAAATTCCACTACGGTAAAAATTGATGACACCGCAAAACTCTTTCATGAAGGCGAACCGGGGACGGAAGATAAAGCCCCTTTTTCCATTGTCGGTTTTTTTGACTTCAGGTGCCCGCTCTGCATTGGGGTAAGCTCGACCGTAAGAGAACTTCAACAAACATATAAAGGCAAAATTCAATTTGTTTTTCGGAACTTTCCCGTAGTTTCCCTCCATCCCGACGCCATGCTCTTGGCCCAAGCCGGAGAATGTGCTAATCTCCAAAACAAATTTTGGCCAATGTACGATAAAATTTTTTTAAATAAAAGTAAAGACAAAATATCCTCGGAAGATTTAAGCTCATATGCCGAACAAATCGGGATAGATGCTAATAAATTTTCCGAATGCCTATCCTCCGACAAGACTAAAAGTTTGATTTTGGAAGATACTTCCGATGCCGAAGATTTGGGCGTCAGGGGCACGCCGACTTGGTTTATAGGAAATCAAAAAGTGGAAGGGCCGTTGTCAGGGAATGATTTTAAGAAAATTATCGATAAATTATTGTCAGAAGCGGAAAAAAAATAAAACTATGATTGAAATCCGCATCCATGGAAGAGGAGGTCAGGGAACCGTGACTGCCGCCGAATTAATCGCTGAGGCTGCTTTTTTTGATAAAAAATTCTCCCAAGCTTTCCCCTTTTTTGGCGTGGAAAGACGCGGAGCGCCGATTGAAGCCTATACGCGTATTTCCGACCAACCAATTTTATTACATTCGGAGATTTACGAACCTGATTTTTTAATAATCCAGGATCCGACATTACTTAAAATAAAAAATACTTTTCGGGGTATTAAAAAAAATACTTCAATTTTAATAAATACCGAAAAAGACATATCCAGTTTACCCTTACTGCCAAAGAATATTCAAATCAAAACTGTCCCTGCAACGCAAATTGCTTTAAAAATTTTAGGAAAACCGATTATTAACACTGTTATGTTGGGCGCTTTTGCCGGAGCTTTTAAATTAATCAGTCTAGAATCTCTAAAAAAATCCATACTAGAAAGATTTTCTCAAGAAATCGCTCTTAAAAACATTAAAGCGATGGAAGAGGCATATAATTCATAGAGTATGAAAACTATTATTAAGCCAGGTACAACCACTAAAAATAAAACCGGGACATGGAGAACATTTTATCCGATTGTTAATCATGAAAAATGTATTAGTTGCGGACGATGCGCCAATGTTTGCCCCGAAGGCGTCTGTTTTTCTTCCGGAGAAAAAAATTCCAAAGGAATGGTTTTTTACGAGAGAGATCTGGACTACTGCAAGGGGTGCGGAATTTGTGCCCGCGAATGTCCGGTCAAAGCCATCTCAATGGAACTTGAAGAAAAATAAAGAAGAAACAAACTAAAAATATGATTAAGTTTCAAGAAGGGTCAGAAACTATAGCGGAAACTATTAGACTATGTCGGCCAAAAGTAATCGCTGCCTACCCAATAACTCCACAGACACACATTGTGGAAAGTCTCGCCCGATCCAATACAAAAGATTTTGAATACATATTGGCCGAAAGCGAAATGTCAGCCGCTTCTATTGTTTTGGGTGCAAGCGCTACAGGCGTAAGAACCTATACGGCAACCTCTTCTCAGGGTCTCTTGCTTATGACTGAAGTTCTTTTTGATATTGCCGGTTTACGCTTGCCGGTTGTAATGACTTGCGCCAATAGGGCGGTTTCGGCTCCAATCAATATTTGGAATGACGAACAAGATATTATGACAATCCGGGATGCTGGCTGGATTATTTTATTTGCCGAGAGCAATCAGCAAGCAGCAGATCTTCATATTCAAGCTTATAAAATAGCGGAAAAAATCAGTCTGCCGGTCGCGGTTTGTGTTGACGGTTTCGCCCTAACACATACTTTTGAAGCAGTTGAGCTTCGTGATCAAAAAATGATTGATAAATTTTTGCCAAAATATCAGCCGAAAAAAGAATCTTTTCTTGATCCTGAAAATCCGGTTACTCTTGGCGGTCTTTGCACCCCAGCCACTTATATGCCCATTCGGAAAAATATGCATCAAGATTTATTGACCAGCAAGAAAATAATTAAAGAAACATTTTTAAAATTCAATAATCTATTCTCAGTTAAAAAAATATTCGGCGATTGCAAAATAAGCGATGGATTGATTGAATATAGCGGACCAAATAACCCCGAGCTTGTTTTTATCGCCAGTGGGTCTGTTTTGGGAACAATAAAATCAACTTATGATTATAACCTCCGCCAAAAAAATAAAATCGGTGTTTTAAATATAAAATCTTTGCGACCGTTTCCGGATAAGGAAATAATAAATTTTATTTCAAAAATTAAACCGAAAAATATCGCCGTGATCGATCGATCGATTTCTCTCGGGCAGACCGGCATTCTTTTTTCTGAAATAAAGACTGCTTGCTACGGAAAAGCTGGAGTAAAAATAAAAAATTTTATTATGGGATTGGGCGGGAAAAATATAACTCCAAAAGATATACAAAATATTGTTATAAATTTTAAATCAAAATCAGAGTTTCAATTTGTTTTATAGCCTAGAGATCGTCATCCTGAACGCAGTGAAGGATCTCGGGCGAATGCCCGCCCGCATACGCGGGAGATTCTTCGCTCCACTCAGAATGACAAAAATTTATGCGTCAATTTACAAAAAAAATAATCTTAGCAATTCCATTAGCTGTTTTTGCTTTTTATTTTGCATTGCCTTTTGTTGCCAATGCCGCCCTTTCCCCGCTTACGGACACTCAATGCTGGACTAGAGAAATGTGTCTTGGAAAAACAGATGACTGTAGCTATTGTTTTAAAGAAGGCGAGGGGCAATGCAGCGCTCCTTTTGGAAAGTGCTATCATCCTCACGAGCCGATTGATTTGCAAATTAAATTGGGTTCCACTGGACAAGTAACTGATATGGCTGAATACATTTCTTTGGCATATAGCTACGTTTTAAGCATTGGCAATATTCTAGCTGTCGTCATTATTATCGCAAGTGGATTTATTTATCTAACAGCCGGTGGCAATCCATCTCGCATCGGACAAGCAAAAGAATATATCGGCGGAGCTGTTGTCGGGGTTATTTTACTTTTCACTTCGTATTTAATTTTAAACACCTTAAACCCAGATCTTGTTAGGCTAAAAATGCCAAGCATTTATATGATTCGTCCGGCGGATATGCCCGCAACTTTTTGTGCTGATATTGATTGGGGTGAAGGTAGTGAAAATCCAATATTTTATAGAGCTGATGATGTCGCTCGGGACGGAGACTCACCAGCTAACCCGAGAAGATTAAAAGATTATGCTACGGCGACTGCTTCGGGGGGAAGAGAGCATGACCCCGAAAATTTAACTTGTAATTTTGCCTTTTATAGCCCAACTATTGCTGGACAATCTCCTTGTTATGGGAGTGGAGGATGTGAACCGGATGATGATGGTAACCCTTCTGTTTGTGCAAAAGATTCAGGCACGGAAAGAAATGATTGGTTTACCTGCCAAGCCGGTAATATAGCTGGCGAAATCACTTACGGAAACTATCCCTTTGATGACGACCTTCAAGTTTCAGTAATGGGAGTCGACTATTTTTGTAATGATAATTCTCATTGGTCCGCTGGCCCCACAAGGATGGGGGAAGAACAAATACCCAGTTATGTCTTACCTGGCCCTGGCAATATTTTATCTGATGGCAATACGGTCAGATGTAGAGACAGAAATACTACCCTTGGAAAATTTTATATAACCATAATTATTCAAGAAAATGATACTTTTGATGACTCGTGGGTTTTTTACTTAGGAAAAAGTGCTTGTATAAATCTTTCAGGGAGAGAATATTCTGTCACTAGTCCGAGCAGTCCTGGACGCACTACGGGAGCCGGCGTCCGTAATTTAGGAGATCCTCAAATGGATCAATCTGAATTATGGACACTAGATGAATTAAGAAATACTGTTCGTTGCAATCTAAGGATTGAAAACAGACCTGACTCTTTCCCAATAACAGAATAAATCTATGCAATACAAAAACACTCATCTACTCTCCCCCGGCCATCGCGGATGCGCGGGATGCGGACAACTCTTGGCGGCTCGACATGTCGTTGACGCCTTGGGAAAAAATACCATTGTCGCCTGCGCCACGGGATGCCTCGAAGTAACGACCACTCCCTATCCGGAATCAGCTTGGCGCGTTCCCTGGATTCATTCTCTTTTTGAAAACGCTCCGGCTGTCGCTACCGGTATTTTGTCAGCCTTAAAAGCAAAAGGAGTAGCGAACTTCAGCTCGCGCCAACTTGAGCGCAGACTAAAATCTGCTACTCCACCAGTAAACACCAATGTCGCTGTCTTTGCCGGGGATGGATCAACTTTTGATATCGGTTTTGGCGCGCTCTCCGGTCTATGGACAAGACGGGACAATATTCTTTATGTTTGTTTTGATAACGAAGCCTACATGAATACCGGCAATCAATATTCCGGGGCGACTCCTTATGGTTCGGCGACAGAAACTTCCTCTGCTAACGATTCTCTGGGCAATGATTTTTTCAAAAAAAATATGCCAAAAATAGCCGCGGCGCATAACGTCTCCTACATTGCTACTTCCACAATTGGGTACCCTGAAGATATCGTTGCCAAAGTAAAAAAATCTTTAACTTTTTGCGGACCAAGATATATCCAAATTCTCGTCGGCTGCGTCCCCGGCTGGGGATATAACCCGGAGCTAACGATAGAACTCGGCCGGCTCGCCCATCAATCCGGCCATTATCCTGTTTTGGAAATAGAAAATGGAAAATTGTCTAAAGTTATGAAAGTTCCCGCAAAGAGGCCGCAGGTTGAGGAATATCTAAAACCGCAAAAAAGATTTTCTCATTTGTTCAAAACCGATTGTGGTAAAGAAAAAATAAAGCAAATGCAATGTTTAGCCGATCAGAATGTGGAAAGGTATGGGCTAGTATAGAAACTTGCGCGTTTTATATCCTTCATGTAGGATATAAAATCTATCTTTAATTATTGAAAATAAATTAAAAAGCATGAAACCAAAAACATCTAAAATCATTCTCGCCGTCCTTATCCTCGCTATTGTGGGCATAGGAGTTATCTATTACTGGCAAAACTTTCGACAGCAAGATTATGTCCAACCCGCGACGACAACTTACACTAATGAAAAATGGAATTTTTCGTTAGAAATTCCTGAAGGTTATTTTGTGTCCGACCACGAATCCTTCCTTTATGTAGTGAAAAAAGAAGCGCCCGGCAAGGAATCTCTTCCTGAGATAAGTCTAAACATCAAACAATATGACATAACCACAACTAATACAGCTCCCACCGCAGATCTTGGGATGGAAGAATCTATAATAATAAATGGAATCTCTGGAAAAAAATCTTTTGGCTCTTATTCAGTTTATCCCGCAGCTAACGCATGTCCAATCTACCGCCTGCACCAAGACGGAACTATTTACGAGTTTAGCCTCTACGAGTGCCTAGATTCAGATATCTTTGAAAAAGTCGTCAACAGTTTTAAAATTACTAAATAAAGACCAACGCGCCTCAAACCCTTCCCCCTTTGCCAAATTCCTCATTCTGTTGTATAATAACCATTAATTAATTTTAATGGTTATTTTATATGCCCAACTCAATAATTCTAAAAGGTGTTAAAGTTCATAATTTGAAAAATATCAGTGTTGAGATTCCAAAAAACAAAATGACAGTTATCACCGGTCCATCCGGCTCGGGAAAATCATCGCTTGCTTTTGATACGATTTACGCCGAAGGACAAAGGCGCTACGCGGAAAGTCTTTCCTCTTACGCCCGCCAATTTTTAGGAGTAATGGATAAACCGGCTATTGACCAGGTGGAAGGTCTCTCCCCCACGATAGCGATTGATCAACGAACGTCTTCCCACAATCCTCGCTCAACCGTTGGCACAACCACGGAAATTTATGATTATCTGCGACTTCTTTTTACTTACATCGGCAGACCGCACTGCCCAAAATGCGGTTTGGAAATTACAAAACAAACTCCGGATCAAATCACAAAGCAGATAATAGAAAAATTTAACGGGAAAGAAATTCTTGTTATCGCTCCTGTGAAAAATATTCAGAAAAAATTAAGCGCGACCTTGAAACGAGCGGAAAAAAACGGATACAAGGAGGCGCGAATAAACGGAATAATTATTGATTTGGCAAAAATAAACAACCCGGACGAACAATTAAAAAAAGATGAGCTGGAAATTATTATTGACCGATCGGTGGTAGATAATAATTTCAAGAGAATAAACGACTTGATAAAAATAGCTCTTGAGCTGGGCGACGGAACGGTTATTGTTTTTTCTTTGAAAGACAGTCGAGATACAATTTTCAGCCAAATTTTTGTTTGCCCAAAATGCGGTTATGAATTGAAAAATTTAGAATTGAAAAATTTCTCTTTCAACAGTCCTTACGGAGCATGCCCGACTTGCTCCGGTCTGGGAAAAATATCAAGAATTGATCCGGCGCTTGTTATTCCCAATCCTCGACTTACTCTGGCCGAAGGAGCAATAAAACCATGGATAAAGATTTCCGGCGGGGCGGCAGGTCAATTAAAAATTATTGAAAAAATCGCCCCTCAATACAAATTTTCCGTTAACACGCCGGTAAAAGATTTTTCAAAAGAACAGCTGAATTTTGTTCTTTGGGGCGACCCCGATAAAAAAGAATTTGAGGGCGTCATTCCCGCTTTGGAAAAAAAATATAAAGAAACCACTTCGGAATATATCAGGAAAGAAATAGAAAATTACATGAGAAGCCAAGTTTGTTCATCTTGCAACGGCGCGCGTCTCAAAAAAGAAATCTTATCCATTAAAATAAATAAAAAATCAATTTCGGAAATTGCCGGACTTTCCATTTTGGAAATGGAAAATTTTATCAAACAATTAAATCAAAAAAATAGTTATCTTTCTCTCCGCGAAAACCAAATAGCCGAACCGATTATAAAAGAAATCACCGCGCGCGTCACCAATATCAGTAACGTCGGTTTAAATTATTTATCTTTAGACAGGGCCATGTCCACTCTCTCCGGAGGCGAGGTGCAAAGACTAAGACTTGCCAGCCAAATCGGCTCTTCTCTTTCCGGAATTATTTATATTCTGGACGAACCGTCTATCGGACTCCACCCCAAAGACAATTCAAGGCTGATAGAGACATTAAAAAAACTAAAAGACCTTGATAACACAATCATTGTCGTGGAGCACGACGAAGCGACGATTCTCGCCGCCGATCATGTTATTGATATCGGTCCGGGAGCCGGAGAATATGGCGGAGAAGTTGTTGCCATTGGATCACCAAAAGATATCAAGAAAAATAAAAAATCATTGACCGGACTTTATTTATCAAAAAATTTATCCATTGAGCCACCGAAAAATTTCCGAAAAGGCAATGAAAAATTTTTAAAGATTATCGGGGCGAGCGCTAATAACCTGAAAAATATTGATGTTAAAATTCCCCTCGGCGCTCTTATTTCAGTAACCGGAGTTTCGGGATCAGGGAAATCAACTTTGATTGAGGAAATTTTAAGCAAAGAATTGGCGCATAGATTTTATCGAGCAAAAGATCTGCCGGGAAAACACAAAGAAATAAAAGGAATAGAATTTTTGGATAAAGTTATCACTATCAATCAAGCGCCCATTGGCAGAACTCCCCGCTCTAATCCGGCCACTTATACCGGAGTTTTTACTTATATCCGCGATTTGTTCACTGAAAATCAAGAAGCGAAAATCAAAGGCTACGACGCGGGAAAATTCAGTTTTAATGTGAAGGGTGGCGGGCGATGCGAGACTTGTGGAGGCGAAGGATCAGTAAAAATAGAAATGCAATTTCTGCCCGACGTTTATATTGAATGCGAAGAATGTCACGGCAAAAGATACAATGCCGAGGCACTCCAAATTCATTATCGCGGAAAAAATATTGCTGATGTTTTAGATATGGCTGTAGAAGAAGCTTCATTATTTTTTGAAGATATTCCCCCGATTTTTGAAAAACTGCAAATTTTAGAAAGTGTCGGCTTGGGATATTTACGACTCGGCCAACCGGCAACAACCCTTTCCGGAGGAGAAGCGCAAAGAATCAAACTGGCCGCGGAATTATCTCGCCGAGCGACAGGAAAAACTCTTTACATTCTTGATGAACCGACCACCGGACTGCATTTTGACGATATCAAAAAACTATTATCCGTACTGAACCAATTAGTTGATAAAGGAAACACCGTTTTAATTATTGAACATAATCTTGATGTGATAAAATGCGCCGACTGGGTTATTGATTTGGGCCCCGAAGGCGGAAAAAACGGCGGGTATTTGGTCGCAGAGGGAACACCAATAGAAATAATGAAAAATAAAAAATCTTACACCGGTCAATATCTTAGACAAGCAGAATAGACAATAACAAAAATCCCGCCATTTAGGCGGGATTTTTAAAGTAGCTTACTGAAAATTATAGCGCCACTTCTTTCAATTTCTTGGTATAAGTCTTTAAATAATGAAGTTTTGCTCTTCTAACTTCGGCTCTTTTAACTACTTCAATTTTAACAATTGTCGGCAATTCAAGAGGAAATATTTTTTCTACTCCAATTCCGTTGGAAATTTTTCTAACGGTAATCGTCGCTCCCTTTTCTTTTCCGCCTTTTTTGGAGATAATGATTCCCTCAAAAATTTGGACTCTTTTTCTTTCTTTTATCTTTTTCTTACCTTTTTCTTCCGTTGTCTCTATTTCTTGGATCTGTTGATGAATTCGGATGGTCTGCCCGGGTCGTAGCTCGGGTAATTCATTCTTGGTAACCACGGTCGCCTCTTCTTTTGTTTCTTTTATTTCGTCTGGCATATTTTTCTTTATTATAAATAAACGATTTTGCAACTATTTTATTGTACTATTTTGCTCTAAAAAGTCAATACTTCAGCACTTTTGCAGATTTTCTAATAAAATCCGTAAAACTCTATCAATGGTTTCTTCTAGTTTATTTTCTTCATTGATGACGGTATAATCATAACTTTTCCTTTGTTTTAGCCACTTTTTTGTGAAAGGAAGCCTTTTTTTGATAGTTTCCGGCGTATCTGTTTTTCTCTTAATTAACCTCTCTTCTAATACTTTTAAGGAAGGTGGCAAAATCAAAACCGACAAAACCCCGGGAATTTTCTTTTTAATCGTCTCCACTCCTTGAAAATCAACTTTCCAAAGCGCCAAAGCATTTTTTTTGTTTAATCTTTCAATTTCCTTTTTTGTCGCTCCCCGATAGTCTCCATAAACATCAGCCCATTCGATAAAAGCGTCCTTTTTGATCATTGACTCAAACTTTTTTCTGGAAACAAAATAATACGGAAAGCCCTCTCTTTCCCCTATTCTTTTTCCTCTGGTTACGGTTGTAATTACCCTCTCGTATTTAATTTTATCTTTCAAGCCTTCAATAACCGAATCCTCTCCGGCTCCCGACGGCCCGGAAATGATAAAGAAAATTGTTTTTTTCAATTTCATTTTTATCATAGTAAAACGAAAAAATTATATGATTTCTGAAGGTAAATGCTATTATCTCCTCAATGTTTCAAGAAAACTTTTTAGTTCTAAAGGTAGCTCGCTTTCATATTCTCTCCAATTATTTTCCAGATCATAAAAACCAAGTTTGGCTGAATGAAGAAAGATCCTATCGAGAGGAGCTTTTTTAATTTTTTTCTGATTATACAAAATATCGCCAACGATCGGACATCCTAACGCAAAAAGATGAACTCTTATTTGGTGTGTTCTTCCCGTTTTAATCTTTACCGAGAGTAAAGTAAAATTAACAAATCTTTCCATTATCTCATACTCCGTTATCGCTGTCCTTCCCCCTTCGTGATTCGGTGGAAGAGCGGCAAATCTCCCGGACTTAGCTCGCGCGATAGGAAAATCAATCACTCCTTCGTCCTTGGAAACTTTTCCATAGACAAGGGCAATATATTCTTTTCTTGTTTTTCTTTCTTCAAATTGTTTAATGAGATTTTCAAAAGACGCTTCGTTTTTGGCAACCACCAAAAGACCCGAGACCCCTTTGTCCAAACGATGAACTATTCCCGGTCGCGCCGGATCCGGACCAACCTGTTTTATCTCCGGATATTTTAAGAGAAGCCAATCAACCAAAGTTGGCTCGCCGCTCTTTCCTTCTTCTCTGTAAATTTCAAGACCGACCGGTTTATCTAAAACCAGAATATTGTCATCTTCATAAATAATTTTTATCTTTTCTTCCATATTATTTTTTTTGTTTTCGCTTTCTTGCTGTGAATCTTTTTGTCAGCCAAATAATTTTTTAAAATCTCCAAACCTTTCTTCTTTTGACCCTCCAAAGAACTCTCGCTTTTACCCAATTCTCCGGAAAGTTGCGCTTCCCTTAAAAAATTTATCAATTCTCCGATATCTTTGCCGGGTTTAAGGTTAAAGTTCTTCATTATTTCATCTCCGTTTAAAACTGGCGCTGGTAAACGATTTTTTTCTTTGACTAATTTTTTAAGTGAATTAATTCTCCTTAATATTGCCTTAAAACTGCTTAAATCAACTTGACCTTTTTGGGGAATCGTCGCCAAAGAATCGGCAAGGTTTAATTGCAAGAACTCTTGTCCGGGAAAACTAGGATTAAAAAAATATTTTTCGATCGTCGCCGGACGCATTTCCTTAATTTTACCTTGAACTAAAAGCATGTGCTTTTCAACCATCATTCGCAATCGATCAGCATCAACTCTAAATGGCGACCCCTCTGGCAAACTGTCTAATTTAAGTCGGCGACAAATTTCTTCGGCTATTTTTCCTCCCAGGGTGTCATGCCCGTTAAAACGGATTCTGTCCGTTCCATCTTTCTCCGGGGTTTGCAGAGTTAGCGGTTTACCAAGATCATGCAAAAGCAACCCAATAACAACACTGGCCGTCGGCTTTTCTTTTCCAAAATATTTTTTGAAAACTGGCGAATCCAATTTGGAGAGAGCCAAGCGAGTATGTGTCCAAACATCTCCTTCGGAATGGAAATTTTTAGGTTGAGGACAGCTTTTTAAAGTAAACATTTCCGGAATTAATTCGGCTAAGGCTCCGCTTTCATCGTAGATATCAAAAGCCTTTGTCGGTGAATAATAAAAAGCCTTAGTAAGCTCTTTGGCGATAGTCTCGTACGGGACAATTCTTTCTTTTACTCCGCCGATTTTTCTTTCATTGTTAATTTCGGACATTAAACCGCGAAGCGCCTTAAACGTCTTCTCTTCTATTTTAAAATTCAACTTCACGGAAAAACGAAGCGCCCGCAACATTCTGGAATAATCTTCTTTAAATCTTTCTTCGGGATTTCCCACCGCTCTAATTATTCCCAGGGAAAGATCGTTGAGCCCACCATACGGGTCAATAACTTTCAACTTTTCACTTTTCACTTCTAATTTGATTGCCATTGCATTCACGGTGAAATCTCTTCTTGCCAAATCATCTTCAATCTTCAATGCCGGATCCGATTGCACTTTAAAATCGCGATATCCCCCGCCATGACCAATAGAATGTTCTGTCCGAGGCAGGGCAATGTCTATCGGCTCTTCCTCTTCAATGTCTTTTGTAATAAATTTATAAACGCCAAAATTTTTACCAACCAAAACAACTTTTCCTCTTTCTTTTAAAAATTTCTCCAATTGCTCGATGTTAATTCCCCTAACAACAAAATCATAATCTTTTATTTCTTTTTCTCCCAAAGCAATGTCGCGCACCGCCCCGCCGACAAGAAAAATTTCGCCGTGATGAAATATTTTCAAAAAATCTTGAATAAAAAACAAATTCCGATCTTTTTTTAGAGTAAGACCGAATTTTGATAACCTCTTCTCAAAAATTGCCGATTTTATCCTTGCCATATTGCTTTAGTCCTTATTTGTTTATTCTAGCACATTTTTAGGCTTAAACCCATTGTCTATGGACGACGTAGAATAGTTTATTCTAGCGTGTTTCTCTCTTTTGGGCAAGTCGCTACGGTCTTGTTTGACCCCAATGTATAATTAGGATAAAATGAACTTATGAACATAACCTATATAATACCTTTCTATGAGTAGGCTAATCGATCGCGAGAAGGCACTTAGTTTAAGAAAAGAGGGAAAAAGCTACTCGCAAATAAAATCTATTCTAAAAATACCAAAAAGCACTCTAAGTGGTTGGCTTCACGATCTTCCTTTAACCAATGAACAAATCAACTTACTGCGCGGTAGCAATAGTGAGATAAAGATAGAAAAATTTAGGGAGACGATGCGACATAAAAGAATTGCCAAATTGGAAAAAATTCTAAAGGAAAGAAAAAAAATACTCCCATTATCACAGAGAGAACTTTTTTTGTGTGGTTTATTTCTTTATTTGGGAGAAGGATCGAAATCCGAACGGTCCAAACTGTCGATAACAAATACTGATCCGGATATAATAGAATTTACTCTTTTGTGGTTTACTAAAATATTGAAAATTCCTAGAAAAAAAATACGAATAGATTTACAATTATATCAAGACATGAATGCGAGTGAAAAAACAAATTTTTGGAGTAAAAAATTGAATATGCCAACAAAACAATTTAATAAACCTTATATTAAAAGTACTTCTGGAAAAAGAATAAACCACAAAGGAAGTTTCGGTCAAGGAACTTGCGCAATTTCTTTCTATAATGTTAATATAAAAGACAAAGTAATGATGAGTCTTAGAGGTATAATGACTCATTATTTAAGTTAAAATCTGGGCCTGTAGCTCATCGGTCAGAGCAATTGCCTTATAAGCAATGGGTAGATGGTTCGATTCCATCCAGGCCCACCAAATGCAATTTTAATCTTTATATAAAAATCTCCCAATTTTTGGGAGCTTTTTTGTAAATATTTATTAACTAAAAATAATCCCGATTAAAGGATTATTTTCAGCTTTTCGCCTTGCATCTATACTTAGGCTCATCAGTACCGAACTCATCGATAGAAGTGGGGACAATAAGCAGAAATTGTCCCGGCGGGTTTTTGATGTGATGTTTTTCCCATCTGCTTGTCCTTTCGGACTGGGAGGGGGGGCTCAGTGGGTTCGGGCTGAGACAAAGGTACATGTCCCCTCGGGATCGGAGGGGTCGTACACGCACCACGTTCCCAGCTGGACACATAGCGTACACCCGTTGATCCCTTCATTTTCAAAAAGGGAGCAGGCGCTCCCCTTGCAGCCACAAAGGTACTGTTCCTCCGGGAGACAAAACTCGGCGGTCTGATACCCTTCTCGTTGTCTCCGCTCCCATGCGGGAAGAACTACCGCATAGGCGAGGGCCGCAATGACAGCAATAGAAACCAAGAAAAAACAAAAACTCTTCATCATTTCCTCCGTTAATCGTAGCGATATTGCTACGATTCGTCATTTAAGCATATATATATATATCTTTGTCAATGACGTTTGACATTTTCCAAGTATTTCCTTGTTCAGAAAAAATATACGCTATCATTCATTTTTTTAACTTTCCATCCATATATTCTGAAATCATTGCCCAAGATCATGCAATTTTTTCTATCTCTTCTTAAATATTTATAAACAATGGCTAACAATTTATTAATTATTATTTATGCAGACTTATACTCTGTCTAAATTTTAAAAATATTTTCAATTCTTTTATGTCGTTATTAAAATTGTTTTGAAAAATGTTTATTTTTTCTAAAAAAATTATAATTTCACAAAAATGAAAAATATTTTAAAAAAATTATTTGTAAAATGTTAAAAAATAAAAAAGTTATCCACACTTTTTCTTGTTGACAATCAAAATTTGATTTATAATTAAATAAAGTAAAAAAATATTTTTTAAAAATATAACTTAATCAAAGGAGGAGGTGATAAACATGGTAGCAAAAAAGAAAGTTGCAAAAAAGAAAGCAGCTCCAAAAAAGAAAGTCGTAAAAAAAGCGAAGAAGTCAAAAAAATCAAAAAGATAAACTTCTTGTTTTTATAAAATAAAACTTCCCCGTCGCATGATGGAGAAGTTTTATTATTAAATAATTTTATAAAATTCTAAAGTAGTTTTGTTTGTTTATTCTCTTTTTTCTCGTCTTCACTGAAAAGACGGACTGTGCCATAAACCCCGTCGTAACCGGGCTCAATTTTGACCTTGCCTTCCCGATTTCTCCTTATTCCTTCAACAATTTCGGGCAAAGTAATTTTTGATAATTCGTTATAAGACAGGTCTAATAAAATCCTTAATTCACTGCCTCCCTTACTTATTAAATTTTCATATTCGCGAACCGCCACTTTTGTTTTCTTACCGGCAACACCCAATGCTTCCGAAATAGTATTATCCAGACCGACTAAACTTTTGTAAGGAATAAAGTTTTTTGGTTTTGCCCCTAACGGACGATCGGCTAATTCATCAACTCTGTTCATCACTCCGATTGTCATCGGACGTTTGCAGACGGGGCAAATGTTTTTTTTCTTTTTTGTTTCTTCCGGAGACATTTTTATTTTACAAGCGCGGTGACCGTCAAAGTGATACATTCCTTCTTCCGGATAAAATTCAATGGTATACAAAAATTTATTTTTATCTTTTTCTTTTAAGATTCTGCAAATCTCATCATAAAAATTTGAAACACTGTCATCTATTTCAAAAACATTTGCTTCTCTGCCGATTTTTTCCAAAGAATGCGCGTCGGAATTGGAAACTAAAACAACATTATCTAATTTTGATAATCGCCAATTCATTGCCGGATCAGAAGAAAGTCCTGTTTCTATTGCGTAAATATGCGGAGTCAGCTCATCAAAGCATTCCTCCAATGAATCAAAGCCTGATTTTGAACCAAAAACGGCAAACCACGGCGTCCAGGCATGCGCAGGAATGACCATGCACCTTTGATCAATTTCCAAAACTATTTTTAATAGCTCCTTGGCGTCCAATCCTAAAATGGGTCGGCCGTCCGAGGCTAGTTTTCCCAATGTCGCCAGTTTGTTATTGATTTTTTCGACCACTTCCATTGTCGGCGCAAAAATCACAAGGTGCAGTCTCCTTACTTTTCCTCCTTTGGAATAAATACAGCTGATTTCCGTTGATAGCAAAAAATAAACCGGCGATCCTTTATCCCCTGCCTTTAATTTATATAAACCATTGCCCGCCTCAACTAATTTCTCCCTCATTCCCGCGAACCATTTTGGATGCGTAAAATCAGCCGAAGAGATAATATCAATCCCCTTTCTTCGGCAACCTTCGGCAATATTTTCCAATTCCAATCTTGGCGAACACGCGCGGGAATATTTGGAATGGATGTGTAAGTCGGCGATGTAGCGCATATTATAAAATTTTACAAAAGCCCCTCAGCCAATCTCAATTGCTCTTCAGTATTCACTCCCACTGCCTCTTTGGGATCGCGAATAACAAGAGTCCTTACTTCTTCGTTTTGCGAAATGGCCAGTTGCACCAAATCGGTTAAATAGTATTCTCCTTGAGCATTATTGCAATCTACTGATTTTAGATTTTTCCAAAGCCAATCGGTTTTAAAACAAAAAAACGACGGATTAACCTCGGTTATTTTTAGTTGTTCGTCGGTGGCATCTTTTTTTTCTACTATTTCTTTTATTTTTCCATTCTCGTCACGAACAATCCTGCCCCAATCCTCAAAAGCTTTATGCCAACCATCAAAACTTGGCAATTGCACCGTCATCATTGATAATGTTGCCCCGCTTTGTTTATGTTCCGTCGCTAATTCGCTAATCGTTTTTGGCGTCAGTAGTGGATGGTCTCCATACAGAACTAGAATATCATCTACTCCGGGGAGATAGTCTTTTGTGCACGAAACCGCGTGGGCCGTCCCCAATTGCTCGGTTTGCAAAACATAATTACATCTTGTCCCCAAATATTTTTTAATAATTTCCGTGCCATAGCCAATTACAATAACCGGTTTATTCGTTATACCTGATTCCATAACCGAATCAACGAGTCTTTCCAACATCGTTTTCCCATCTAATTCTTTTAAAACCTTTGGCAGTCCGCCCCCCATTCTTTTTCCCTTACCGGCAGCTAAAATAACAACCTGCATCATAATTTTTAAAATAAAGAATTATTGCCCCCCATTATACTATAATAACAATTTTAACCAGACTTGTCCTCTAACTAAAAAGAGTAAAGAAAAACCCGCTCTTTTAAGAAGCGGGAGTTCTTTTAGATCTTCGTGAAACACAAGGTGCTGGCGATGACCTACTTTCCCATTAAAGTATCATCGGCGCTGACTGGTTTTACTTCTGAGTTCGGGATGGGATCAGGTAGTTCCCAGCCGCCAGAATCACCAGCACTCTGTGTTTCACTGAGGTTGTCTCCACCACGGACAAGTTCCGTGGTGGTTTTTTATCAATATAAAAGATTATTTTAACAATTCTTGTGGTTAGACTCGACCTATTAGTACGGCTCGGCTGAAACGATTACTCGTCTTACACCTACCGCCTATCAACCTTGTATTCTCCAAGGGGTCTAAATGAAATCTTATCTTGAAGCCGGCTTCGCACTTAGATGCTTTCAGCGCTTATCCGTTGCCGAACGTAGCTACCCAGCAATGCCCTTGGTAGGACAACTGGCACACTAGAGGTTCGTCCTTCCCGGTCCTCTCGTACTAGGGAAGAATCTTCTCAAATTTCGACGCCCATAATAGATAGGAGACCGAACTGTCTCACGACGTTCTGAACCCAGCTCGCGTACCGCTTTAATTGGCGAACAGCCAAACCCTTGGGACCTTCTTCAGCCCCAGGATGCGATGAGCCGACATCGAGGTGCCAAACCATGCCGTCGCTATGGACGCTCGGGCAAGATCAGCCTGTTATCCCCGGAGTAGCTTTTATCCGTTGAGCTTCGACCATCCTATGTTGGATCGTCGGATCACTAAGTTATGCTTTCGCAACTCGGCGACTTGTAAGTCTTCGAGTAAAGCTGGCTTGTGCCTTTACACGTCCAGCCCGGTTTCCATCCGGGCTAAGCCAACCTTTGTAAACGCCTCCGTTACTTTTTGGGAGGCAACCGCCCCAGTTAAACTACCCACCAGACACTGTCTCCCGCGCCTGTAAGAAATTGAAAAAAATTTCCAACCTCTTATAGGCGCAGGATTAGAATTAAAATTAAGCAAGGGTGGTGTCTCATTGGCCCCTTGCGGGTCCCACCTACGCTGAACATGCTTAATCCTAACCCAATATCAAGCTATAGTAAAGCTTCACGGGGTCTTTTCGTCTAATTATGGGAAAAGGGCATCTTCACCCCTCTTGCAATTTCACCGGGTCCCTCGTTGAGACAGTTCTCAAGTTGTTATGCCATTCGTGCGGGTCGGAACTCACCCGACAAGGGATTTCGCTACCTTAGGACGATTATAGTTATCGCCGGCGTTCATCAGCGCTTCAGTTCAAGGCTTTGTCTTGCGACTAACCTCTCCCCTTAACGTTCTGACACTGGCCAGGCATCAGCCCCTATACATTGCCTTACGGCTTCGCAGGGACCTGTGTTTTTGGTAAACAGTCACTTGAGATATTTTCATTGCACCCCAACTTGCGTCGGGGAAGGCTTATTGCTAACTTACGCCTAGTTTTTTTGCCGAGTTCCTAAACGAGGGTTCTCCCGTACACCTTAGGCTTCCCGCCTTACCCACCTGTGTCGGTTTCCGGTACGGATCCCGTATTCCTAACGCTTTTAAACTTTTCTAGGCTCTTACTTTACAAAAATTGATTCCACCTTGCGGCTTCATCTTAGTCCTCCGTATTGCTACGGAATACAAGTGTATAACCAAAACACTCTTTTGCCACATAAAAGCGCATCTAAAAACAAAAATACGGGAGTGCTGGAATATTAACCAGCTGGTCCATCGCCTACGCCTTTCGGCCTCGGCTTAGGCCCGACTAACCCTGGGACGATTTGCGTTGCCCAGGAAACCTTGGGTTATCGGTGTGCTGTGTTTTCAACAGCATTTCTGCTACTTATGCCAACATTCTCACTTCTGTAACCTCCACCGTTCCTCACGGATACGACTTCTGTGGTTACAAAATGCTCTCCTACCAAACCATTGCAAAGCAATGATGTCCGTGCCTTCGGTACTGAGTTTAGTCCCGTTTATTGTCGATGCAGAACAACTTGACTAGTGAGCTGTTACGCTATCTTTAAAGGATGGCTGCTTCTAAGCCAACCTCCTAGTTGTTTAAGTCGTTCCACCACCTTTCACACTTAACTCAGATTTAGGGACCTTAAGCGACGGTCTGGGCTGTTTCCCTTTTGACTAGTGAAGCTTAGCCCTCACAGTCTGACTCTCGGAATTAACACCTAGTATTCGGAGTTTGATTAGTTTAACCCTACAAAAGCAGGGATTAAACCATTCAGTGCTCTACCCCTAGGTGCGATAACCGAGGCTAGCCCTAAAGCTATTTCGGAGAGAACCAGCTATTACCGAGTTCGATTGGAATTTCTCCTCTAGCCACAACTCATCCCCGCATGTTGCACGGTGCGTGGGTTCGGGCCTCCAGTTCGATTTCTCGAACCTTCACCCTGGTCATGGCTAGCTCACCCGGTTTCGGGTTTTGTATACGCGACACAAGGAGTATGCACTAAAAATCTATTTCTACTGCGAAATAAAAATCTCGGCTGCAAGCCCCTCAGAACTTCTCGCCGTAGTTTATTCACTACGTCTCGTCGTTCTTCGGGTCTTTCGCACGATATTTTTATTTCTCGCAACGAAATCGGTTCTTAGTGCATACTCCAACGCCCTATTAAGGCTCGCTTTCACTTCGGCTTCCCCCGTTTTGGGGTTAACCAAGCCACGTATAGCAAACTCGTTGGCTCATTCTTCAATAGGAACGCCATCATCCCCCTTTCGCCTTGCGGCTAAGGTTGGGACTCTGACTCCTTGTAAGCGTATGGTTTCAGGTATTATTTCATCGGCCTAACCGGCCTGCTTTTCACCTTTCCCTCATGGTACTTGTTCACTATCGATCATCAAAAATATTTAGTCTTAGCACATAGTCGTGCTTGATTCCTACAGGATTTCACGAGGCCTGTAGTACTTGAGTAAATTACCGTAAGGTTACAATTCCTTTCAGATAAGGGACTATCACCCTCTATGGTCTCTGTTTCCACAGAAGTTCTCTTAGGAACTGATCTCGTTTTGCGAGACTTTTCTTACCTGTTTTATTGGGAAAACAACGTTATCTACTCTCATCCCTCTACCAGCAACGGCCCAAACCTTTAATTAAGGATGGAAGTTTGTCTTGCGACTCCCTTCCGGTTCCCTAAAACACTGATAGAGTTTTTGACTGATCCCCGTTCGCTCGCCGCTACTAAGGGAATGGAAACACACGAATATCTCTGCGAACATTTATAAACGGAAGCAAATATTGCTATTGGCAAACCATTTATTCTATTCGCAAATAAATTCGCGTATGTCTTGTTTTCTTTTCCTCTGGCTACTGAGATGTTTCACTTCACCAGGTCGTCTTCACTGCCCTATTTATTCAGACAGTGATGCTTTGATCTTCAATCAAAGCGGGTTACCCCATTCGGAAATCCCCGGGTCAAAGGTTGCTTGCCACCTAACCGAGGCTTATCGCAGGCTACTACGTCCTTCTTCGTTTTTGATGTCTAGGCATCCACCATACGCCCTTATGTCTAACCACAAGAATTATTAAAATATAATTCTTGATTCTATGCTTATTATTTATCTTGGTGTACAAGATGCTCTTTTCTAAGTTGTTAATGAACAATTTATTTTTTGATACTCGCCTCTCTTTTCCCAAAAGAGGCGGGAGCAAAAAATAATTTTATTTTTTCACAAGGAACTTCACGATTTCAATATTATTAAAAAAACCGCTCTTCTAAAGCGGCTCAAAAATCATTAGCAAAGGTTTAGCCACTCTTGAATTTAAGTCTCAACATTTTTTGTAACATATCCCCCTTAAAAATAAATAATCTTCACTGCTATATATTAAAGTATTTCTCTTTTTTATTCAAGCCCCCAAGTGGGGACAAAGTGTAGATAAACCTACCTTATTTTTCTTTCATTATTATCCTACCCTACTCCTTAAAAGATGTCAAGAAAATTTATTTTAGCTCGTATTTTCCTTATTTTAAAGGCAATTCTTCGCCTTTCGCCAGCCGGCTACTATTGCCTCTTCCTCGGAGCAAAACCATCGCTCACCCTTTGATTCATCAATGACTGTCTTGTTGTAACTTTCGCAACCCGGTAAATGATAAATTTTTTCACTGCTAATGTTCCCTTTTATCTCGCAACCTGCCGGGGCGCTCAAGTCGGCCACTACATTTAAATCGGTGGAAACAGACGTAGATAAACCGGCGCAAGTGTCATCCGCCCAAAGACCAAGTTTATTTTCCCTGGCATATTTTTCCGCTTCATTAAATTCCGCTTGATATTTGTAGGGAAGATTATAGGTATATTCGTGGGCGTAGCCTTGTTCTATCATCAATTTATTAAAACTTTCGCCGTCGCCAAAAAACACATATCGCAACAAACGATTGTAAGAATCCCTTTCTCCCTGTGTCGGATCTGCTTCCAATCGGACACTTTTTCCAGTTAATAATTCTTTGGCTTTATTGGACGCTTCTATGCCAAAACATTGCACCGGTTTTCGCGGATCAACCGTTTCCGGCGTATCAATGCCGATCAGACGCAAAGTTTCAACCGTTCCGTTAATATTTATCTTGATTGTGTCGCCATCAACAACAGTTGAAACTAAAAAAAGATCTGCCATCGGAGCAATGGACGATTTGTCTATATCTAAATTTTCAATCTCACCAACTAGTATGTCTCTTTTTGCTTCTTCTGTCGTCGCTTCATTTTCCGCCGGAGGAGGGTTGGTAATAACAATTTTACGGCTTGCGCAACCGGATAACAAAAAAATTATGGCGGAAAAAACTGCGAGGTAAAATATTTTTTTCATAACTAAAATAAAAATCTTTTACAGCAAGCTTTTGGCTGTAAATGGAATCAAATCATCCTTGGTTAAAAGCCGAGTAGAACTTGCGCAAGCAGTGAGAGCAATGGATGGCTTAAAAGAAAAACCAATATATTCTATTGCCCGACCAAGATGTTTTACCTTTTTGATAGCTGGTATTAAATCCGTATCGGAAGAAATTAAAATAGCAGTATCGTACAAATTATCATAAGCGCCTACCAATAAATCAACTGTCAACTTTACGTCCACGCCCTTTTCGTGATAAACCCCGCAATTGTTCATCATATAGCCACGCTTGATCACAAAATTTTGTGCCGAAGAACTTAAATGCGCAAATAATTTTTGTTGCTCTTTTCTTAACCGCTGTCCTTTCTCATTGTTTTCTTCCGCACGGACAACTCCGACATAGTATCTGCACGATATTATTTCACGTCCAACCGCTAACCACTCGGCCAAACCGCGAAAATCAAAATTAGTTAAATTTTCCATTTGTAATTCAGTGGCCTTCAGTTTGTGATAAAAATTACTCCCATCAATATAAACCGCAACTCGCTTTGAAGATAAATGATTCTTCATAAATTTTATTATATAATGAAAAACCCGCCGTATGACCTTACGGCCATAGAGCGGGCGTTTTTAGCTAGATATAATATAGCATACCGACTCTTGATTGTCAAAAAAATGCTTGGCAAAAAATTACCCATAAACTTTTATTTTTTTAAGCTTTCATCAATTTCCCGCCGATGAAAAAATTCCACGCGACTTCCAACACGCCACCAAAATATTGAGCGACAGCCTTCTCTGCAATTAAATTTTTCTATTCAATATTTGATCTAACTCATCAATCAAATCTTTGTCGTCCTTATATTCAATAATATTATTACATACTAATTTCAATGATCCTGACATTTTAGCTCCCTTTTGATAAACACAAATAATCGATCGTCCAAAAGAATCCGCCCAACCAAGCTCAATCCCCAAACCGGTAGAAGGAAAGGAAACTTCTGCAATCATTATGTCGCATGTTTTTATGATGTCTTTTGTGGAGAAGGCATTCTCGCTTTCGTGGGGAAAAATTATTTCGTGCTCGGAATTAAGCTTGCTTTCCCTGATGGTACAATATAATTCTTCTTTAAAATTTAACTTTTTTGAATGGCCAAAATATATTTTCATATTTTTATTTCTAAATGCCCGAGGGGAGACTCGAACTCCCAAGACCTTGCGGTCACCAGCTCCTAAGGCTGGCGCGTCTGCCAATTTCGCCACCCGGGCATGTTTCTCTTTTTTGTTTGATTTGCTAAAATTAGATAAGCGTCAATGCTTTCATTCTAATTTATTTATAATTAAAAATCAATTAAGCTTATCTTAAAATTTTCTTTAGTAGCTAAATACAAAAATTTGAGATGGGCTATTGTAGGAGGACTATGAAATCGAACTTTTTTCGCTCTCTTGTTATTTTTATTCTAGTGGCAGGAGATTTTTTATTTTTGGGACAATTTGCAAACGCGGAAACAGCTGATCATCTGGTGATTAGCGAGGTGCAAGTAGCCGGCACCACGATTGATGATGAATTTATTGAAATTTATAATCCAACCGAAACGACCATGGATATAAGTACTTGGTCTATCCAATATAAAGGAGCTACGGGCTTAACTTTTAAAAAGAAAAATTTTCCAGTAGGAGCAAGTGTTCCCGCACACGGCTGGTACTTAATTGCCCACGACGATTTTTCTGGGGCAACAACTCCAGACATGAAACAAAGTACTATTTCAATGTCAAGTTCAGTTCCTGGTGGCGGGCACGTCTTCTTGGTTAATAATCAGATTTTCCTCATTTCACCTACTGGCTCATCTATTGTTGATAAATTAGGCTACGGCCTAGCTGATTTTCCAGAAGGTACCGCCGCCCTAGTCCCTTCCTCTCCAAATAAAAGCATGGAGCGTGAACCCGGCGGAGATCTTGGCAATGGCGAAGATACTGATAATAATTCAGCTGATTTTCAGATACAACCGATTCCCAATCCACAAAATTCTTCCAGCCCGCCAAAACCTGATATAATCATACCTCCGCCCGGTCCGACTTGCGGAGATAGTCTTTGCGAAGATAGGGAAAGCACACTAACTTGTCCCGCCGATTGTCCTACCCTGCCTCCCGCTCCGGTTTGTGGAAATGATACTTGCGAGGATAGCGAAGATGAATTAATTTGTCCCGCCGACTGTGCTCTTCCTTCCGCGCTTCCCATTGAACCAACTATTGGTGAAATTATTATTAACGAATTCGTGGCCGACCCAGCCGAAGGGAATGAGTGGGTTGAACTTTACAATAAAACTACTTCTCTAATAAACCTAGATGGATGTACGTTGGAAGACGGAGTCGGAACTATTGCCACTCTTTCGGGAACAATCACGGCAAGCGGCGCGGAAAAATTTAAAATTATTGAACTTTCCTCAAGCAAGTTGAATAACGCCGGCGATATTATTACATTAAAAAAATCCGACGGAAAAATTATTGATCAAGTTTCCTATGGAAATTGGGACGACGGAAATATTGATAACAATGCGCCAAAAGCCGACGACCCAAATTCTGTCGCGAGAATTGTTGATGGCGGAGATTCTGATAATAATGCAACTGACTTTGCGACAACTACAACTTTAACAAAAAATTCATCAAATATTATTACCGCGCCGGAGGAAGAAGATGCTCCATCCGGCGGAGGAACTAGCCTCCCTGCCACACCATCTTCCCCGCCATCTTGGCCGGTCGGTTCTCTTCTCGTCAACGAATTTGTCGCCGATCCGGATGACGGAGGAAGCGAGTGGATTGAACTTTACAATCCAACTTTAAACCCAATAAATTTAACTGATTGGACGATTGAAGACGGCGGAGAAACTGTCACAAAACTTTCCGGATCTGTTTCATCTCTAATTTTTTATGTCATTGAAAAACCTAAAGGACTTTTGAATAATTCAGGAGATATTATTATTCTAAAAGATCCCGCCGGACTTGTTATTGACGATGTCGCTTATGGCGATTGGAGCGATGGAGATGAATCTGATAACGCCCCGAAGGCCGATGATCCAAATTCCGTTGCCAGAAAAAAAGACGGACAAGACACCAATAACGACTTTAACGATTTTATCGAAAGTACGCCCACAAAAGGAACCGCCAACATCGGCGGGCAGTTTTCCGGTGGAGGAAACTTCGCCGAATTTATTGATAAAATTATTATCAACGAAATTTTTCCCAATCCCAAGGGGGACGACAACGATAACGAATTTATTGAACTAAAAAATATCAGTAGTAAAGATGTTGATTTAAAAGATTGGAAAATCGGAGACGCGAGCGCTAAAAGATACACCGTAAAATCGTCAGATTTTTCCGATACTAAAATAAAGGCAAATAGATTTTTTGTTTTAAGAAGAAAAATCACCGGCATTGCTCTAAATAACACTGGTCGAGAAACTGTAAAAATATTTGCTCCCGACAACAGCTCAATTAACTCTGTCGAATTTCTCGGTCCGGCGGGAGAAGACGAATCTTGGGCTAAAGAAAAAGAAGAATGGTTTTGGACAACAACCCTTACTCCAGGCAAAGAAAATATTATTACAAAAACAAATAAATTGCCGACCGCGGTCATTTCTTCCCCGGAAGAAGCAACCGTCGGCGAAGAAATATTTTTTGATGGATCTGATTCGTACGACGAAGATGGCGAGATTGTTTCATATCTCTGGGATTTTGGCGATGGAGGCGTGGCTGACGGATCCAATATGACGCATATATTTAATGCCAAAGGAAATTTCAAAATTATTCTAACCGTCAAAGATAATAATGGAGAGACAAATTTAGCTGAAATATTTATTAATATTTTTGATGAAAATGTTACGGAAGAAGTTTTGGTAAATGGCAATGACGGCGGGTCAATAATAATCAACGAGGCTCTGCCCAATCCGGAAGGATCGGATAACGAGGAATGGATTGAACTTTACAATTTGAGCAATGAAGATTTTAATCTCTCCGGCTGGCAGTTGGACGACGACGAAGGCGGAAGTAAACCCTACAAAATTCCGTCCGGAACTATTATCAAGGCCAATGACTTTTTAGTTTTGGAAAAAGAAAAAACAAAGTTAGCTTTAAATAATACTTTTGATGCCGTTCGTCTAATTAACCCCGCGGGAGAAATAATTTTTGAAACAAATTATGATGAAGTTCCGGAAAACGCCTCTTGGGCAAGAGATGAAAATAATAATTGGCAATGGACAAACGCTTTAACTCCGGGAGAGAAAAATATCTTTGCTTTTTCGGAAAAAGCAACAAAAACAACTGTCAAAAAAACTGCTTCAAGGAAAAAAATCGTTCAATTTTCTCCGGCTACTCTTCTGACTATCAGAGAATATGATTTGGGAGACAGCGTGATCGTCCAAGGTCAAGTTATCGCTCCGCCCGGGCTTTTGGGTAGCCAAATTTTTTATATCGCAAGCGAAGAAAGTTGCCCGGGCATTCAAGTTTATATGTACAAAAAAGATTTTCCCGTTTTAAAACTGGGCGATTTAGTCCAAGTCTCCGGGGTTCTATCTGAAACCGGTGGCGAACGAAGAATAAAAGTGGCGGAAAAGACAGATATAAAATTATTGGAATCAAGAGAACCACTTCTCCCAAAACCGATTCAAACCGGCGATGTTGAAGAAGATTTGGAGGGATGTCTAATTATTGCTTCCGCCAAAATTATTGAAAAAGACAGTAGTAATCTCTTTCTTGACGACGACACCGGTGAACTGAAAGCTTATCTCAAGGCAATCACAAAACCAAAATTAGCTATCAATGATTCCGTAGAAGCTGTGGGTATTGTGAGCGAAACAAAAACCGGCTTTAGGCTTTTGCCGAGATATGATAGCGACCTAAAACTTATTACTCCGGCTATAGGCGAAACTTCAATAAGCGTCCCCGCCAAAGATAAGTCTGGCGACATAAACGCTTTCTTGGGAGTCGCGACCGGCATTCTTGGATTAACTACTCTTGGCCTCTCCATAAAATCAGGGGTTTTCGCCAATTGGTGGAAGAAAAATAAGGGGGTCTAAGCTTTCCCTTCCCATCCTTTTTGTTGTATAATACCGTAATAAATGAAATTAACTTCAAAAATATGTGGGAAAGAAAAAAATCTGAAAATAACAACGAAGATCAACAAGCAAAAAATGCTTGGCTCCTTATTATTGGAGTTTTTATTGTTATTCTGGCCGTTCTATTTTTCGGCAGAGCTTATTGGCAAAAACAGGAGGCTTCGTTTATTGACGAAAAGCAACTTTTTGAGCAAATCAGCGACATTAAAGGACAAATTGCCCAATTGCAAGAAAATCTCTCTGAAAAAGTAGAAAAACCAAAAGAAATAGAAAGGGCTTTAATAAAAGCAGAAGCTGCGCTAACGACAATTGATTGTGATGAACAAGCAAATTTTGAACTACCGGATAAAACAGTAACTTTTTTGAACCAGGATTGGGGGATCTCTCTTGATATCCCATATAATGAAAAATGGGGAAGCACTAGCTATAAGCTTAACTCGTACGACATTGATATGTATAAAAATGGCGCTATTTTTTTTGGACCGATGATAATTCATAAACCAGGACTTGAACCCAATTCTTGCGGTTGGTTAAGACAATATTTATTTCAAATGACTGAACGACTCACCTTGGATGAAGAATTGTCAAAAATTAAAAAATTTACCAAACCATTATCACCCCCGGAGAAAAAAACATTCAACGACCTGACAATAATCGAATATACCGTGACCGAACCGATCGTTGTTGGTCAAGACAAACCTCTCGCAACCATACAGACTTTAATAGTGCTAGGAAAAGATGCCAATTATATTCTCTCCAAGGAGATGATGCCACAAGATAGCTCCACGCTAAATTTTGAAGTACTAGAGAATATTATAAAAAGTTTCAAATTTTTAGAATAAATATTTTCCTTAAGAAAAAAGGTTAAAACTACTTCCAATTGACATTAGCTTGGGGTATTGATATATTCTAATAATGAAATTCCGGGCAGAAAGCGGGCGTCGTATAGTGGCTATTATGCGTCCTTGCCAAGGACGAGACGGCAGTTCGATTCTGCTCACCCGCTTTTTGTCCGGAATTATAGTTTCACAAAGAGACCGCTCGGTCTTTTTTTGTTATAATAAAGTTGCATTAGCGTCAAAGAAATATGAATAATGAAAAAATCGCTAAAATTTTCCGCGAGATAGCCGCCTTCTACGAAATGAAAGACGTACCCTTTAAACCGCGCGCTTACGAAAGAGCAGCAGAGGGCATTGAAGAACTAAACCAAGATATTTTGGATATTTATAAACGTGGCGGACTAGAGGAACTTAAAAAAGAAATCCCCGGAGCGGGAAAAAATTTAGCCTTGCATCTTGAGGAATTTATTAAAACCGGCAAATTAAAACTCTACGAAAAATTAAAGAAAAAAATCCCCGTTAATCTTGAGGAGCTTCTTGCGATTGAAGGCATTGGCCCAAAAACAATTTTCAGTTTGTATAAAAAATTAAAAATCAAAGACGCTAAAGATCTTGAGGCCTCCGCCCTGGCCGGAAAAATATCAAAATTACCAAATTTTGGAAAACAAAGCGAAGACAAAATCTTAAAAAGCATAGAATTTTCCAAAAAAAATACCGGGCGCTTTTTACTCGGGCATGCTTTGCCAATAGTCCAAAAAATTGAAGACCGGCTCAAAAAAATACCGGGCGTAAGTAAGGTTACAACGGCCGGATCAATAAGACGGATGCAAGAAACTGTCGGCGATATTGATACTTTAGTCACTGCTCGCCATCCCGAAAAAGTTATGGAAGAATTTGTCGCTATGCCGGAAGTAATTGAGGTCATTGCTCGCGGACCGACGAAAACTTCTGTCCGTTTAAATCTGGGAATCAACGCCGACATCAGGGTTGTCGCCTCGGAATCATTCGGCGCGGCTTTACAATATTTTACCGGAGACAAAAACCATAATATTGAATTGAGAAAAATAGCCATTGAGAAAGGTTTTAAACTTAACGAGTATGGGCTATTCTCCGCCAAAAATGAAAAAAAACTAGTTGGAAAAACCGAAGGAGAAATCTACAAAAAATTGGGAATGGAGTGGATGCCCCCGGAATTACGCTCTGGCTCCGGAGAAATAGAAGCGGCGCAAAATAAAACTCTTCCAAAAATAATTGGCTATAAAGACATCAAAGGCGACTTGCATCTGCACTCAAACTACAGCGATGGCATAAATTCAATTGAAGAAATAGCGCTTGCCGGAAAAAAATTAGGCTACGACTACTTGGCAATATCCGATCATGTCGGATCGCTAGCCATTGCCAACGCCATGGATGAAGAAAAATTGTTAAAACAAATTATAGAAATTGATAAATTGAACGCGGAGTTGAAAAGAAAAAAAATCAATATAAAAATTTTAAAGAGTGCCGAGACAAATATAAAAAAAGATGGGAGTATTGATCTATCTGAAAAACTTTTATCCAAGTTGGATCTTGTTATCGCTTCCGTCCATAGCCACTTTAATCTTAGCGAGGAAGAAATGACGGAAAGGATAATAAAAGCGATTAAAAATCCCCATGTAAATATTATTGGCCATCCGACCGGAAGAATTATCGCCAAGCGCCCCGCTTATAAAATAAACTTGGAGAAAATTATAAAAACAGCCAAAGAATATAAGGTCGCCCTTGAAATAAATTCATATTTTACAAGACTTGATCTCTCTGATACCGATATTAAAAAAGTTGTAGAGCTGGACGCGAAAATGGTTATCAATACCGATTCCCACAGCTCAAACCAGCTGGAAATGATAAAATTTGGCGTTGCCGAAGCCCGTCGCGGCTGGGCGGAAAAGAAAAATGTTTTAAATACTTGGTCGCTCCAGAAGATGCTTGATTGGTTTATAAGGAAGTGATAAGATGACAAAAGAAATTTGCCCGGGTGGTGAAATGGTATACACGAGAGACTTAAAATCTCTTGACCGTAAGGTCGTGCGGGTTCGAGTCCCGCCCTGGGCATTTTGGAATAGCAGACTTTAGTCTGCGTCTTTGCAAAAGAGACGCGAACTGAAGTTCGCTACTCCGCCGCCCCCTTCAGCTTGACAAAGGGGGCTTTTTTGTGTTAAATAAAATATCTCGCGCGCATGGGGCCGCGAGCAAATTAGCAAAGGAGAACTACAATGAGGTTTTTCTTGATGGCAGCTGCGTGCTGTCTCGTGGTGCTAACAACGAACTGCACCTCTAGCTTCTCCCTTCGGGGGAGTGAGGTGCAGTATCAAGACAATGGGCTGGGGAAAAACCAGCCCTTCGCAGTGGCAGGAGCGTATGCCACTGCGAAAAACGCAGACGCCGCGACCTATGACGCCGAGACGCGAGCGAAGTGCGTCGAGGCGCTAACAGGGGTGCTGCGAGATCGCCCCGATCTCGCCCCCTATATTTCCCCCGCCGCCCAATGCGGAGGTAACGGCGGAGGGGGTTATGGGTACGGCGGAGGCGTACCCTACCAAGCCCCTTTTATCCCCGGGAATATCCCGGGACCAGCCGGCGTAGGTATCGGCTACCCTAACGGGGTGGGGTGGCCATACGGGAGAAATCCCAATAAATTAGTTTTAGATAACAGAACATCCTCCTTTTATGGGTCCGTATATATAAACGGACAAAAAATCGCCCACTGCCTCTCACCCGGGGAAGAGGTGTGGGTATACCTCAACTTCCCCCCCCACGAAAGAAGTGAGGGGGTCGCCTTCCAAGTAAATACCGCGTGGTTCCCCGACGCAAACTGTCAGGGAACATCGTCGGGGTTTACGAAGGTGGCCCCCCACTTCTCCGCCCGCGACGGCGGATCGAGCTACGGGCTCATCCGCCGTTGACCCCCCCAAAAAAAACAACCAAAAAAGCCATGGCTTTCTCAAAAAGGAAACCATGGCTAAATTTTTTTAAAATAAAATTTATTATTTTGTACTTGCTACAATATTTGAAACCACAAAACTAGATATTCCATAAGAGGCGGCAATGATTAATAAACCGATAATTGCTCTGTATATTGTTTGCTTAGCTTTGGTTATGCTTTCCTCATTTCCACCCGCCATCATCCATCTTGCTCCGCTATAAATTAATAATATTAAAAATATCACTCCCAAAACACTCAAAAAAACATTGATAATCCTTCCCACTACTGATATAACATAATTTGGCTCTCTCATTTGTCCAGCGTCTGCCGAACCATACACGGCATCACCAGCCTGATCTAGATTTTCTAATGTTTTTAGTTGCGCATGAGAATAATCAATATTTAATCCTGCGAGAAACAATCCACTAAGAAGACAGAAAAATAAAGTCAAAAAAATCTTTTTTCTAAGCATATATTTATTTTAATTTTCAATTATTTTATACGGCTCCGCCTCCGGATATAACATTAGTCATTAATTGATTCACCACAAAATAGGTAATGCCATATGCAGCAAAAACGATCACAAGGCCAATAATGGCGGCCTCTAAAAGTTCTTTTGATTTAGTAACTTTTGCTTCTTCTCCGCGAGCTGTCATCCAGAGAAAACCTCCGTAAATCATTAGTGCTAGAAAAATCAAACCAACTATATTAAGCCCTATTTTTATTATTCCGCCGACTATTTCTACCGGTTGTTTAGGTATGGTACTCTCTGCTACTCCATAAGCTCCACCGCCGACAGTCTTTAGCTTTCTTAGGGCATTACCAGAACTACCCGAAGGTTCTCTCTCCGCTGGTTCTTCTTCTGCGGGTTCTTCCCCTGCTGGCTCCGCTTGTGCAGGTAAAATAGCTGGGGTAAAAACAAAAGAAAAAATCATCAAAAAGACGAATAAGCTAAAAATTGTCTTATTAAATTTCATATATTTTTATTAGCCCCACCACATAATAACTTTCGCAACGAAAGTTATTATGTGGTGGGGCTATTTTATCTAACTTGCTCCACTTGTTACCGTTCCCAACTGTTGCATTACAAAATAAGAAATTCCGTAAGCGGCGAGGACTATTACAAGTCCAATTACCGCGGCTTCAATTAAATCTTTGGCTTTGGTAACCTTTGCTTCTTCCCCGCGAGCGATCATCCACAATATTCCTCCATAGACCAACAAAACCAAAAAAACCAAACCAACAAAAGAAAGAACTGTTTGAATAACTCTGGTTATCAAATTATTAAGTTGTGCTTCGCTCGTAGTCGTATTAGGTTCTCCGCCACCACCGATTAGCCCTGTCTTCCCCCCCGCCTCTCGCAATTCGCTTTGCCAACTGGTTTCGGCCGAAGAAATTTTTGGTAAACAAATTGCCGAAAATAAAATTATTGCGGTAAATACTATAAAAAATTTCTTTAAGTTTATTTTATAAAACATAGTTTATTATTTAAACTTGTGGCGTGTTTTTCCCCGCCACGCGAGTTGTCATCCTGAACGCAGTGAAGGATCTCTTGCGAATGCGAGCGATATTCTTTTCTAGCCCGCATACGCGCCCCGCCTTTTGCGGGGTCGCTTTGCTCAGAATGACCGGCCCCCCCATTACCCGACAATCTTTCCCATTACAAAAGATACCAATACGTACGCAAGCATTATAATTATTGTCCCGATTACCGCATTGGTAATTAACTTTTTAGACTTGCCAACCTGATCCTCGTTGCCCCCGGCAGTCATCCACATCAATCCGCCAACAATTATTAAAACCAAAAATATAACTCCAACAAAGCCTAAGACTGTACTGATTACTCTTTGGATTATACCGGAAACAGATCCGCTTGTACTTATATGCGCTTCTCTAGCCGCTGTTTCCAGGCTTCCTCGTACGCCCGATCCGTTCCCCGCGCTTCCTTCGGCAGTAGCTTCTCCGCTGGCTGGCGGGCAACACATATTCGCAACTCCACCGGGACAAAGATTCGCTGCGCATCCTGCATTTCCGTCCGTTCTACTTTCAGTATTTTGACAACTCCAGCCCGGATGACTTGCCGCCCCAAGATCTCTTTCCGTATTAGTTCCACAACAACTGCTTATATCATCCCCTTCTTGGACACACCCGTCTGGCGTCGCTCCCACTTCGCTCGGCAATAAAAAAATAGCCAAAAATAATGCTGTAAAAATATTTATAAATAGTATATTTTTCTTTACGTTTAAAAACATAATTTTATTATCGTCATTTCGAGCTTGTCGAGAAATCTCATTTGGCTCATTAAACCACTTTTTGAGATCCCTCGACAGGCTCGGGATGACAACCGAAGTTGTCAATTTTAATACTTAATTTCTCTAATGGGGCGAGAAACCCCGCCCCATTGAAATCGTTTAAAAACACTAGGCTGATGTCGCTGACATCAATTGATCCATGACAAATTGGGTCAAACCCCAAGCCATAATAATGATAACCAAACCGATTAAAGCGGCGGTGAGGATTTGTTTTGCTTTTGTTACTCTCTCTTCATTGCCGGCCGCGGTCATCCACATAAAGCCTCCGTAGAGAACTAAAACAACGGCGATAATGCCCAAAAATCCTAAAGCAATGTTTATAATTCTTGACGCAACTACTCTCGGATCTGCCGTGTCCCCTAAAGTTTCGCTTAATCCTCCTTCTTCTCCTACTACATCAAGACCAAAAACTTCGTCTGCTTCTCCCTGCGCGCTAACCGCGTAAGGAAGAGCCATACATAAAAGCGTAAGACACATAAGACCGACTAAAATTTTCTTTTTCATTTTCTCACCCCCTTTCTTTGTCCTGTTAAAAACAGTTTATTGAAGATAAAATTTACATTGGTTTTAGAAGATTCTTGTAGGTCGTCATCCTGAACGCAGTGAAGGATCTCGGGCGAATGCCCGCGATATTCTTTTCTAGCCCGCATGCGCGGGAGATTCTTCGCTTCGCTCAGAATGACGCAAGAAAAAACCTCTGTGAAATTGTCAATTAAGAACTAACTGATCCCAAACGCCGTGAAGACAAAATCAACTAAAGTATAACTGGCGAAAATTACAACCAAACCTATCGCCACCCAAATCAAGACATCCATTCCTTTCTTTATTTTATCAGGACTGCCCCCGGAGGTCAACCAAATTAATCCACCGTAGACAAACATCAAAAGAGCAATCGCGCCAACAACGCCGAGGGCTGTTTTTATGACGCGACCGATCAGGGGAACGATGTCCGTATCTTCAATTGGAGATTCTAATTGAATGGCTTTGACGGTGGATTTTTCTGTCTCTGATTTTTCCTCACTGCCACCATCTGTACAACCCAATATGGGATCTGGTGCCCCCCCTCCAACGCATGAAATCTCTGTGACTCGCTCTGAGCCTGGTGCAGCACATCCCGGAGCAGGTCTAGCACAAATTTCAGCACACATTTCCTCAAGAAGATTTTCCCTACTCGCTCTTACTGGTGCAGGATCAAGGGCACAAACACCACAACTACACATCCCTTGAATATCTCCAGCCCTTACTAAATTAACAGAAGAAGAAAATAAAATAAAACTTATTAAAACAACAAATAATTTTTTACTAAAAATATTCATAAATATCACGAGGCAAAAGTCAATAAAATCTTATCTATTATCGCATAACTTCCAAAAATTAAAACTAGTCCCAGTGTCGCCCAGATTAAAATCCCTTGCGCTTTCTTAATTTTATCAGGGCTACCCGCCGAGGTCAACCAAAGAAAACCGCCATAGACAAACATTAGAAGAGCTATTGAACCAGATAATCCCAGAACCGACCTTAAAACAACCCCGATTAATGCCGAGGGATCAGAAACGGAAATTTTTTTCAGTTTGCTTCTTGACGTGTCTCTTAGTGATGTTTCGTTTTCACATTCGCCTGTAGTACTTTCGGCAATTGCTCTATGCCCACTAGCTTCCCTTTCACAACGACTTTGACACTCGTTAGGATCATTTTGACAAGTCCCCACGCTTACCCAAATTATATCTCCCGCATCTCCACCTTTTGCTACCTCTGGAGTGTTTTCTTCTGCTGAACCTCTCCCTGTGCAAACACACCCCTCTCGCCCGTCCAAATCCTCATCTGCTGTTTTTTTCTCCGCACTCTCGGGAAGAGTTTGAGCCTTTCCTGCTACTGCCATAACCATAAACATCAAAACAACGAAAAAAATCATTTTTTTTCTTTCCGATTTCAAAAAGTTCATAAAAATATTTTAACCGCTGACTAAAATCCAAAAGCTATAATCTAAAATTACCCTTAACTCCTAGTGCTTGTTGCAACAAGTCAATTAAAAACCAAGCGCCAATAGTAATAGCAATACCGACAACTGCACCAATTAAAATTTTTCTTCCTTTATCAACTCTCTCTGGACTCCCACCAGCTGTAAGCCAGGTAACGCCACCATAGATAAAAAAGAGTAAAGCTAAGGCACCCAAGATTCCAAAAAGGTAATCAGATGCACCTAATAGCGCATTAGTAAAATCATCAAGCGTGCATTCTCCGCAACAATAGCATTCGGCATTGGAAAAAAAGATATGCCTTTGGCTAGGAAACCTAGCCATACAATCGCGATTTACTACTTGACAATCTCTGATTGGAGCAGCACGCGTTTCGGTCTGTGTTTCTTCGGGAGGCGACTCCGAGGGTGGATTTATACTACCAGCGGCATCACCTCCAGCGGCGACACAAATGTTATTATCATCACTTACAACTATTTCTCTAGCTGCAACTTCTGCGCACGGTTCAAAACACTCCTCACTTGGTCCTTCGTCGCAAGATACTCCTTCGGCAATCCAATCTACCTCTTCATCTTCATCAGTACCGTGGCATATACAATTATTTGCTACCGCATCTTCCGTACACTCCGCTTCTGTTATCTCTTCTCCTCCAGCTCCTTCCGCACAGGCGGCTTCACACCCTCCGTCTGCTTCGCAAGCCGAGAGAAAAACCGTCCATTCTCTTCCCACAATTTCTTCCCCTTCTATTCCAGAATCTTCTCCTCCTACGGCACAATGGCAAGTATTCGCCGACACTGCTGAAGTCGTAAAAAATAATCCAAAAACCAAAAAAGAAACGACACTAAAAATTTTAAAATATTTTGAAAAATTCATAAGATAAGGATTATCTCATCGTTTGATTAACTCTTTCCTGCCCCCAATAAACCGCCTCTTTCAAGGTTTGCGTGCCGGAGACCGCCCGTTCAATCATTTCTTGCATAGCGCGTTCGGCCGCCTCAGCATCTACGCCATGGTACCAGCTTTTTGAGGTTAAAACTTGCGAGGCAAAAACCGATAAATCAAGATCTTCCGCTTGGCTCCCGATAAGCGCCCTTAAGGCTGTTGGTTTTTTGGTTTTGGCTAAATATTTTTCCGCGCTTTCCGCTTTAGTGATAAATTGTAAAAAATCCCAGGCTTCGTTGGGTGCTTTGGTTTTTTTGGAAACCGTCTCCACCCAATAATTGGCAAAATTAACTTCTTGCCCACCTTCAGCCTGCGGAACTTTGGCAATCGCAAAATTCAACTTTGGCGTTCGGGCGCGAATTTGAGGAATATGATAAGCGTAACCAAAGAAAAAGGCAGTTTGCCCGGTTGTAAAAGCTTCCAGTGACCCCGGCATGTTTTGGTTCCACGTGTAAGCGTCTTTGTACGGCGAAGCAAAGTCAGTATAAAAACCCAAGGCTGTTTCTCCGGGAGGCGCCTCCATAACTGAATCTTTGGGCATCTTGGCAAAAGAAATCCGACCAGCCTCGTCAACAAGCGTTGTCCCTGTCTGCATCATAATTAAAGAAAGAATATCCGAAGAACGTTCTATGTTATAGCCCGTGCCAATCGCCGCGGCTGATTGTAGTATTTTGCCGTCTTTGTCAATTTTGGTAATTTTTTTAACTTGTTCTAAAAACTCATTCCAAGTTCTCGGCGCTTCCGGAACGCCGTTAGCATTCAAAATATCTCTATTGTAAAACAAAACTAAATTGTCCGAATAAAGTGGCAAGGCAAATATTTTTTCTTCAGCCGCGGTTTCCGTGTTTTCTTGATATTTAAAAACCACGTCTTTATAAACTTGATCTATAAAATCATTTTTCAGGGCGCGCAAGCTCATTGTCGGCTTGGTGGCTAGCTCTATTATTGTCTCCTTTTTTATTGTTCCGATGACTTTTTGATAAGGCAAAGTCGTCGTTTTGGGCATAGGCAGAATCTTCGCTTCATATTCTTTTACCCAAGTATTGGGAATAGAAAAAAGATCCGGTCCGCGATCCTCGGCCATGGCGTCAAGAAGTTTTTTCTCATATTCTTCGTAGCGAAATTTTCTGTAAGTGATATTGATGTTGGGGTGAAGCGCCCTATAAGCATTAAAAATTTCCCCCATAGCATCCTCGTCGTCAAAAACTCTCCAATAAACCAGTTCAACGGGCTTCATTGCTTGCCTTACTTCTTGCGATGTCCCCTTGCAAATTGGCCCGGCAGTGATTAAAAAAGTAAAAATTAAAAAAATAGGTAAAAGTTTTTTTAATTTCATATACTAAAACTTTAGTTTCTTAAGATATTTTGAAAATTCCTGTTTTAAATCTTCTCTTTTTAAGGCCAGGTCAACATTTGCTTTTAGCCAACCTATCTTTGACCCCGCATCATAATAAGTACTATCCACTTCGCAGGCATAAATTGATCTTTTTTTCAAAAGTCCGGCAATAGCTTCCGGCAGCCATAGCTCTCCGCCCTGTCCGGGTTTTAATTGGTCCAATTCGTCAAAAATATCAGGAGTCAATACATATCCATAAAGAGTCGCAAGGAGCGACGGGGCTTTTTCCGGTCCCGGTTTTTCCACAACATCGTCCACTTTATAAACATTTTTTTCTATTTTTTTTGCTTTTAGGATACCGTATTTTTTTGTATCTTCTTTGGTCACTTTTATCGCCGTCATTACCGGATCGCCATATTGTTCAAAAACATCAATCAATTGTTTTAATCTGGGCTTTATTCCTCCCAAAAGTAAATCATCGCCGGATAAAACAGCAAAGGGTTCATTGCCAAGAATTTCCCGACAATTCAAAACGGGCGTAGCGTTACCGTACGGCCCTTTTTGACGGATATAAATAAAATTGGCCATATCGGCAATTCTTTTCACCTCGTCGCGCATCTCGTCTTTGCCTTGTTTTTTAAGCCAATTTTGCAATTCAAAATTATAGTCAAAATGGTCCTCAACCGCTCTTTTGGAAGCGCCGGTCACTAAAATTACATCTGTAATTCCCGAGGCAACCGCCTCTTCCACAATATATTGTATTACCGGCTTATCAACCACGGTCAACATCTCTTTCGGTTGAGCTTTAGTTGCCGGCAAGAATCTCGTCCCGTATCCGGCCACGGGAATAATAACTTTACGAATTTTTTGAGACATAGGGGTAGATTAGATAGCCTCCTAACTAATTAAATTAGTATAACATAAAAAAGTTAAAAGTGAAAAATGAAAAATGCCAAGTTGCGGTTAAAAATTTAAAGTTAAAACAACTTTTAACTTTAAACTGTAACTTTTCATTTTTAACCTTACACTTTTAATTTTCAATAAACTCAACCAAGTACTGCTTCGGCTTCATTTCTCGCTTAACTCTTTCTCCCCACTCCGGATCAATCTTGGACACTCTTTTTATTTTTCCATTATCAAAAACTAATGGGTCAATCGCTCTTGATTTGCAAAAGACTTGTCCTTTGGAATCAATCTTGGCGGTAAAAGGACTTTTATGATTCATTCTCAAAAATAATTGGTTTAATTTTTCATCATTTTCCAAATTACTTTTTATTTTGTCCAAAACCACCTCATCGGTTTTATACAAATCATCTTGGGAAATATAGTTATTGTTTAACGCGTATTTTAAGCAATCGCCAACAGTAATAAACATTGTTGCTGTGGGCTGTCCCGTATAATACCTTTCATTTACCATAGAAAATAATTCAGCAAAATACTTTCCGCTTTGAAAATCTCTAAACACCCATTTATTATCTTTTACACCCAAACTATCAATAATATTTTTAACCTCGGCTTGATTAAGCTCCAAAAAATCTATTAAATCCCTTAAACAATAATCTATTCTATCCGCGCAAATATCCGGCAAGCTGGTTTCTTTTAAGGGAAAATTTTTATCGTCCAGAATATAATCCAGATCAAAATTATACTTTTCTAAAATTGGAAGAATGTCTGAATTTTTAACAAAATTGGCAAAAATATTATCTTGGTGATCTTGTTCTTTGCCTGAAGCGCCCGCCAAGACATAATCTATACAATGCGAAAAAACTGAATGCGAAACATCATGAATCAGCCCGGCGATTTGTTCTTCTATTCTCGCGCCATATTTTTTTAACAACAAAAAAACGCCGAGTGAATGCTCAAAGCGAGTAACCGTTGCTCTTCCTGCCGGAGAAAATGGGGTAAAATACCCTGCCTGGCTTATGCCTTTTAACCTTTGAAATGCCCCTGAATCTATAAGCTCAAGGATTACCGGCTCGTTGATTTCACTTTCTCCATAAACTTTATCTAGATATTTCATTTTTAAAAAATCTAAAAATTATAATCCGCAGACATCTGTCATTGAAGGGCAATCAATCGCATTAATCATACAATCCGCTTTTTCACTATCCCAATCAATACATTCCTTCATGCAGGAAATAACTCCGTCGTTATATAACGCTTGATTGGCATTGGGGACTAAGGTTAAACACTTATTAACATAATTAATACAGGCTGACTCGCAATCATTATTTTTTTGAGGGACGTCCAATTCATTTTCATCCGGCAGACTGATATCTACCGCTTCTTCATTTTTTTCTAATTTTTCAGTATTAGACTTTTGATCGCAACCGGAGCATATAAAAACGGCTAACAAGCAAACTAAAAGTAAAAAACTTTTTTTCATAATTTGTATCTTATTTTTAAATTATTTCGGCGACAATTGTCACATAATTCTTGCCGTATTTTTTGGCGCACTTGGGGCAAGTCGTGTACCACATATACATTTTTTTGACTTCCATTCCCTTTCCTTTGGTATAATTCTCAAAATCTTTCATCCAAATCCCAGTGTCTTTAAAATTGCCTTCGTAAACTTTGCTAAAAAACTTTCCACTCAACATTATATTTTCCGCGCCAGAGACTTCCTTGTCTACTGCTAGATATAAATCCATGTTCCATTTAGAGGTATGCTCGGATAATGTCATTCCTTCCAACATCTTTGCTCCCGCCCCTTCAATTTTCTTAACCGATCGCTTCATCGCCGAGCCGAAATTAATCGGCACATAAAACAAAGTAAAAACTTTGTCTTTGATAAACTTTTTGTTATCCCATTCAAAAGTTTTATTATCCCAAAGCACGGGATCAAATTTTGGACAACATTCTTGGTTTTGGTTGGTCATATCTATTATTATTTAAAAAACTTAAATTTCTTTTTTAATGGATTCTTTTTGCTTTTTCTCCTCCCAACGCTTTGGTGAATAAATTTTACTCGTCTCGCCAGTAAAGCCGAGTCTAGCTAGAAATTTCCCAATGAATCCATCGGGAATGACAACCTTTATTGCTTTATCCTCTAAATAAAATAAATCTTCGGGCAACCCATTCTCTTTCCAAACATTTTGTAATTTAATAAATTCGTTTTCGGTCAAATTTAACACCCAGCAACAGGTATCGTCATAGTGAGCAAATTTAGCAATCCGCTCTTTCTCTTTCCCTATTTCTAAATTATCTAAAATTAGAGTAAATAAGCCCAGATCGAATGACTTAGAAAATATCCAACCGATCAGCTCTTCAATAAATTTATCTTTTTCTTCTACGGGGAGCAATCCTTGTCGTTCTTTTTCTTTAACACCTTTTTGGGGGACAATCAGTTTCGCTTTATAGTAGGTACAATATTTAGCTATTTCCTTGGCGGTCACAAAAACGGCCTTCCGGAGAGGAAAATCTTTTTGGTCAAAAAAATAATAAAATTCTGGAAAGTAAAGCATAAATAAAACGGAAGCGGGAGGATTCGAACCTCCGATACCCTTGCGGGTATAGCAGTTTTCGAGACTGCCCGATTCAACCACTCTCGCACGCTTCCATTTCATAATTCTAAGGTATCATTTTTAGCAATAAAAATAAAGGGGTTGCGCCCCCTTAAACAAAAAATGGAATAGCGAACTTCATCTCATCAAGGCGCAGACTAAAGTCTGCTACTCCGTCTTCATAATTCTTGATTCATGATTCTTGATTCACCAACTTCACTTCGCCACTTTAGTCAAAACATTAAGCGAACCTTGCCTGCCAATATATATTTTCTGATTTTTTTGTTCTAAAATAATCTGCTGTTCGTAATCTCCTATTGTCTTCGGTGCCCGCAAATACATCTTGAATGTCCCTGTTTCTCCGGGCTTGACGCTTTTCTCCACGAGCCAAGCGGCGACATCTTTTGTAACCCAATCGCCATAGTCATAAAATTTGCTTTTCTTTCCTTCTTTATCCAAAATTTTCAAAACCGTAGAGCTCCCGCCCTTCCATGTTGTTATTCCCGTATTTTTAAATTTTATTGTTACGGATGGACGACTCCCCGGCTTTGCTTTTTCCGGAAAATTACTGGAAACGAGCTCTGCCTGGCTCCCTGATTCCACTAAAAAACTTTCAGCGAGATCGCTACCCACAACTTTTTCCTCGGCTAAAACTATTTCTGTTCCAGGGACGGTAATTTCTCTTATTAAATAAAATACTTGATCATATATTCCAATTTTTCCAGTCTTAATCGGCAAATTAAAAGTGGCGTATTCACCCGGATTTATTATTTCTTCTTCGGGATGAACTCCCGAAGTATTCCTTGTCCACGTCTTATCTTTAAACGAGCTTGTCTTGTAATCTGAATTGTATGCGCCAAAACTGATTTCATTTTTAGCCCAAACTTTTGCTCCGATATTTTTATATTTTAAAATCAATTGATAATTAAAATTTTCAAAAATTATATTTGGTTTTACGATTGAATCAAAAACTGCTCCATAATCAACTTTCGTGCTGGCAACCGTAATCTCAAAGTCTGTGCCTGGGAACCAAGCACGGTCGCCCCAGGCTAACACTAATTTTTTTATATCAACTATTTTTTCTTCAGGAGAATTCAAGGTCAAAGTAAAGCGACCAGTCTCGCCGGGCAAGATATTTGGCTTATCAAGATTATATCCTGAGGCAAGGAGCGCAGCCGGGTCTCCAGCGAGAGCAAAATTAAAAGAATCAATCGCGGCTAGTCCTAATTTGACCGAAGCCGGAGCTAAATATATTTTATTTTCCGTATAATTATGCCAAGCTGTTTTTCCTTCATTTTTAAATTCAACCCAAGCGGTCTTTGTCTCTCCGGTTTTAATAATCACCGTCTTGTCGCTTTGCCCGACAAAACTTGCCTTGGGAATACTCACGGAAAGTCCGCCCAACTCTTCAAATTTTTTCTGCGCTTCCGCGCGGACAGAATCCAATGCTCCATAGATACTTGATCCGGGACAATTAGTACAATCAACATCAAGATGGCCGACAATATTGGGATATTCTTTGTCCACAAAAAAACTTTTTCCGGCCGGTTCCAAACCGAACTCTAAAGATTTTGAAGCTATTAAATTTACCAACGCTATTCTCGCCGCGGGTGTCAAAATATCTTTGTCGGAATCACCTAGAAGAGAAATGCCGATAGTTCCTCTATTAAAACCGGTTTCCACTTCCGCCCCGGCCCGATATTTATTGCAAGTACTGCTTCTTATGGCATGCCCGCCGACAATGCCATCTCCACCGGCTTTGCCTTCAAAAACTCTTCCTAGGGGATCTATTAAAAAATTGTAGCCAACATCTCCCCAACTCAAGGATTTAGCGTGCCAATTGTAAACCCCTTGCACGGCAAGGTCATAATCCGCTTGACCTATAATTCCATCATTGGTCAAATCTTTCAAAACTGATCCGGTATGATGAATAATTATTTTTTTTACATCGCCGTACGCGTTCGGCCAAACCGAAATTCTTTTCAACTCATCAAGCTCTCCGTTTATCCAATTTGCGCGTGCAATAACATTCGTCCCATCACCCAAAAGAGACATCTGCATTTTTTCTTTTGGCTCCCCCGAAAAATAGTGGATAGTTGCCTTATCAATTTTTTTATTCAAATCAACAAATTCCATTTTTAATTTCAACCCATGGCCTCTCACAAAAGCAACATCTGTAATATTTTTAGAAAAAAAATCGGGTGCATCTTGTTCGTCGGTACTTAATTCAATCCATTCGCTCCATTTTTCACCGTCTAAGATTTTTAGATAAAAATTTACATCATCCCTTGCGACGTCTCCCTCCCACTCAACACCAACTCCGGTAAATACAAAGTCCGTGGCATAGTCGGGAGAAACAAAAAAAGAACCATCTGCTTTTGGTTCCGCTATTTCTATTTTTCCTGTTAAATTTTCTGCGTTATTTTCTTTAAGATTTCCGGCTACAACAAAATTTACCGATCCTCCCAAAAAAAGAAGAGCACTTAATCCAAAAACTATCGCTTTTATTTGCTTATTCATAATAAAGCGGATTAAGCTTACTTATTATATAATTTTACCACAAAAGAGCGTTTTTGTCCAATTTATTTATGTTGAATCAACTCTGGACAAAACAAAGATAAAACAAGAAAGATAACTTGTGCTAATGTTAATAGAGAAATTGCGATCGTAAGTCCTATCATAATTCGATTCTGTTTTGTCGCAATAGAATTAGAATCTCTTAAAGTCTTTTCTAATTCTTTGATAGCCTTAACCGTGTCTCCTCCAGTATATACTTCTTCCATATTTACCTCGTTATTAATTCGCCGCCCGCCGTCACACATTCGGGCACCATATCAGCCGAAAAACCATACGGCTCAATCGTCTCGCAACTTATTGTCCCATTACCATCTTGAACAATTATCCATTCTTCTTCTCCCTTGTATCCCAAAAACCATCCTCCCCCGACCGCTTCGGCAAAACGAACACTGCCCCAAACATGCGTAGCGTCTCTTTTGCTAATCGTGATATTTATATCCTCCATAATTGCGCTGTATTTATCAGAAAAAAGTTGTTTAAAGATAGACTCTAAATCTTCTGCTTCTTTTGGTGCCGAAATTTTTTTCAAATTTTCTTCAATCGGAGAATTATTTTCTGCCTCTATCTTCTCGTCAATTATTTTTTTGATCGCATCTTGTTCTTCTGTTCTCTCCATATCAAGTAAAATATTTACCGCGTCTTTTTTGTAATAAAAGATCACTCCTGCACCTACTAAAGCAACTGCCACGATGATAGCTATTAAACTGTTGGAAAATCCTTGGTTGTTTTTTGTCATATTATACATTTTATTTTTAAACAAATAATTCTTCGTCAGTCGCTCCTGCTTTCTTCATTTCTTGATATGCCCTATAGAGTTGTGGCTCTATTTTATGCAAAGCTTCAGTTGTCACCTTTCCCTTGTTTTCTTTAGCCCAAGCGGTCAATTCTTTTTCTAATTCCTGGTTACCTTCTTTAAATTTTTGATAAAAACTTTTTAAACCTACCACGTCAAAATCGTCATCAAGAATAAGCCTTTTACAAAAAAACTTTTCCATTTCATCTTCTTTGTTGTAATCTATAAAAAATAAATGAAAATTATTATAACGAGGAATCCCAATATCCTTATTTACTGCTACAAATTCTTCATAAGCTAATACTCTTTCCCTCTCTTTTCCTAAGTCGGGTTGTGTTTCTGACATATTTTTTCTTTTGAAGTTAATAAAATAGAAGATCCTATTATTACCCAAAATAAGATTGATAAATCGTTTTTAAGATATGGCGCGTCAACAAGTCCGTGGACAAGAAGGGCGATCATCGTCGCGCAAAGTGTTATTTTCAATTGGCTATCTCGTTTCCTTAATAGCTGATAAAAAAACGTTGTAACTATTATTAAATAGACGACTAAACCCGATAAACCCAGTTCCGACCAAAAGTTTAAAAACAAATTATGCGGATAGAGATAAATTTCAATATGGCGGGCTTTGTGATATGCGTCAAACGTTTCTTGATACCCGGCGAGTCCCGCGCCTAAAATCGGCCTATCTTTTAGCATTTCCCAAGTTTCTTGCCACATCTGCGTCCTCACTTTTCCCGAGTCTTCTTGAAAAGAAATTTGTCGCCAAGTGTAATTCCTTAATTGGGGAACAGATAATATTATTATAGCAAAAATAGCGCCAAAAATCAAGGTTGACCAACGTAATTTTTTAGTTATTATTCCAAGAAAAAAACATCCAGCCAAGATTCCGGCGTAAGCGCCTTCGGATTCGGCAAAAATGATTGAGAGAATGGAGAGTAGAATAACAGTAAGTTGAAAAAATAGAAATTTAATCTTCGAGTTTATCGAGAAGTTAAATTTTAGCTTATTACTAAAAAAAGTTCTCGACTCCGCTACCGCTACGCTCGAACAATAATCTTTTGATGACAATTTTTCTAAAAACCACCCTATATACAAAACCACGATCGGCGCGAGATACAGCCCGACAGCATTGGGAAAACGATAAAAACTTGTTACGCGCCGAACTGCTTCTTCCTGCCAAGGATAAGGGATGGCAAATCCGGTAAATTTTTGATAAATCGCAAAAAGGGAAATATAAATTGCTGAAAAACCAAGCGCGTAAAAAATCAATTCCAAATCTTTTTTTGTTTTTATAACACTCAAAAAAACTATTAGAAATAAAATCGGCTCAATAAAATAAGCTTTCCAGGATCCCGCCGCGCCACGTAAATTTGGCGAGACAAACACAGAGACAGTGGCAATAATCAGCCAGAGGAGAATAAGCCAATTCCACGGTGTCATTGCGAGGAGCGACCGAAGAGAGCGACGAAGCAATCCCCTGACTTCGGGAGATTGCTTCTCTCCACTGCGTTGTGCTCGCAATGACAAGTCTGCAATGACACCCTTTATCGCCCACACTCCAAACAAAACCAAAATCATTCCTTCAAGCAAGGTCATGGGGATTGGACCGACACTAAACCTGATTAAATATGTCGGCAAAAAAGCTACTAAAAAAGCAGTGGCCAAAAGTAAATTTCGCCAAGACAAATAGGCGAATAAAATTAAAAAAGCAGTGATTAAAAAATACATGTTTATCTTAAAAAATTCTCGCCAAGCTGTCATCCTGACCCCGTCTTTTGCGGGGGAAGGATCTCTCGCGAATGCGAGTGATTCTGGGACAAGCCCAGAGATTCTTCGCTTCGCTCAGAATGACTTGTTTAGGAACGGTCGTTTTGGATTTTAAAATTTTAACTTTATTTTTTCAACCCCACTATCTCCCTTACCATTTCTTTACTAAACCCCTTAACCAAATAAAGGGCTATAAAATAAGAGATACAAGCAAGAGAAAAAACTATTCCTAAATTCATTTCTTTAAAACTAAAAATTACAAAAGACATCACCAGACTAGCGAAAATTGATTTTAATAAAACTTTTCCTTGAGGAATCATTTTTGTAGTTTTGTACACCACAAAAAATGTTAGACAAGCAATTACTCCTTCCGAAAAAACCGTAATCCAGGCCGCCGCCCAAAAAGAATATTTTGGAATCAAAAATATGTAGCCCAAAAGAGAAATAATCGCGACCGAGGCATATCCCCAAATCATCATTTTTTGTTTTTGCACGGCCACAATAACATGCCCCAAAAACGTTCCGATAAAAATCATTCCCGCGCCTAAAATTAAAACTTTTAAAATCGTTCCGGAAAGCCAAAATTCTTTACCGGCGACAAGCGCCATAATTCGCTCTCCCAAAAAAAATGTTCCAAAAATAGTCGGGATAATTATTATCATCAAAAAATCAAAACCCTTTTGAATCACTCTTTTAAACCTCTCCAAATTTTTCTCCGCCCAAGAAGCGGTAAGCACGGGGAGCAAAAGCCCGGCAAACATCATGGGAATGGTTGTCAAAACATCAAGCACTCGGTAAGAAGCTCCATAGATTCCAACGTCAGTTTGACTTTGCGAGAGAGAAAGAATAATAATATCCGCCTTGAGATAAATCAAATTAAATAATATTGATAATCCGATCGGCCAACTGCGCCGAAAAATTTCTTTCCATAAGCTGAAATCAAACTCAAATTTTATTCTGACGTATTTTAGAGAAAATAAATAATTAATGAAAACATTGGCAAAACTACTTAAAATCACTGCGACCATAATTGAGAGAAGTCCGCGATCCAGATAGATTGCCAGAAAAATTCCAGCGATTAAAATAATTCTTCCAATAACTTCGGCAATCGCCACTTTATACATCTCCAATTTTTTCTGAAAAAGCCCAACCAAGACTTGATTGAGAGCAATGCAAAAAAATGAAAGAGTGGTGATCGCCACGCCGACTTTTAAAGCCGCACTGTAAGGGAAAAATAAAACGACAAGAGGAGCGAGACCCAAAAAAATCAAAGCCGAAAAAAATCTAAATGTAAAAATATTGCTCGTGATTTTTTGGAGATTAGCGTTGGGCTCGGAAATCATTTGCACGGTTGTGAGGGTCAGGCCGAAATCAACCAAAATACCAAAGAATTGTAAAAAGGAAATAATGGTTATATATCCGCCAAAACCGTCTGCTCCCAAATATCTTGTCATCGCCCCCAGGGCGACCAAACCTAAAATAGTGGAAAGGACTTTTCCTACCACTTGGTAAATCATATTGTGTGCGATTTGTTGAGTAAAAGACATAGATTAACAATTACGTCATCCTGAACGCAGTGGAGGATCTCTCGCGAATGCGAGCAATACTATTATCTAGCGTACACTCTACAAATAATACAACTTATATCTTGTATTTACATAATACCATAACAATCAACCAAAAACTAAGAGTGTCTACAAAAATAAAAGACGGCCCGCATACGCAATGTACACGAGCCGCCACTCCTATCACCAGGCCTCCTTCCTGGTGATGTTATTGGAGTGAGCACTCCCAAGCTCCGGAGGAGACGGTGTTTGCCGCCGCAATCTCCTCAACAAGCTTTGAATTACGAAACTCCTAAAATTTGATATACTTAAAAAGACACCGCAAGGTGTCTTTTTAAGAACTGCCGTTCGTATGGAG
>Ga0156559_121_pt2 | contig 3728 bp, 4 predicted proteins | sample RifOxyB2_FD_111954 | JGI IMG/M metagenome (GOLD analysis project Ga0156559, IMG submission 111954) | Candidatus Falkowbacteria bacterium RIFOXYB2_FULL_38_15
ATACCGACGGCGACGGCATCGGCGACGCCTGCGAAGTCGTGCCCCCTCCCGTAGGCCTCTCCCTCAGCGACCTGCAGCGGGTCGTCGACGAGGCAAACGTAGACGGTCGCATCGACCGGCGCGTGCTCCAAGCCGAGGAGCACGCCCGCGAATCCTGGTGTCGCCGCCACGCCCTCGGGTGTGCGACGATCATCAGCTTCGCGGCGGGGCTAGCGCTCACTGGCGCTGGCGTCGGGATCGGGCTCGGCGTGGACTGGTCGGAGAACTCTCCGACCAGCGGGACCCTCCGCTACTAGCGGAATCCCGCCCGCGAGCTGACCGCGGGTCCAAAAAAGTCAGCCTAGATGCAATCCTCAAATTCTGCACTCCATTCCAAAGAGTAACAGGAAAAGAGGTTGAAGATTTTGACTCCCACGGAGAAGCCCTTGAGTAAGGTGCCTTCCAAGCACAACTCAAGTCGCTTCTCCTGGGAACCTATTTTACACTTGAAGTTCTTTTGCAAGAGTATTAATATACTTTTACAAAAGGACTGTAAGTCCTGAAAAACGATCATTGACAATTTAAAATAGATAAACAAATACTTGCTACCCTGAATGGGGAAATTAAAATTTGATCTTTGACTTTGCGTGCCTCACCGTAGCTTTAGCGTAGGTGGGTGGAGAAGTTAAATTTTAATAGGAAAAGTTCTCGACAAGCTCGAACAATATAATTTTTCCATTCAGGGTAGCAATACTAAAGTTTCGAAAGGCCGAAAGGCCTGTAACGCGGGGCAAAAGGACCCCATAACAGGCCAATGAGGCCAAACAGTTTGAAAGAGGTAGAGAGATGATGACGAGGAACAGTTTCTTGGTAGCCGTAACGTTCTTGGCGATCGCAACGTTCCAAGCAGGCTGTGAAGAGCAGCCGCTGGACCTCAGGGTCGTGCAACAGTGCGGCGACTCCGCCTGCACGCACGACGAAACCGCAGAGACCTGCCCCTCTGACTGCCCCGCCACCTGCGGCGATGGCATCTGCTCCGACGACGGTGAAGACGTGCTCACCTGCGAGCACGACTGCCCCGCCACCTGCGGCGACGGGTTCTGCACCCATGCAGAGGACCCCGCAAACTGCCCCGCCGACTGCGCCGCGTTCTGCGGCGACGCCTACTGCAATGACGGCGAGACTGCGTCTCGTTGTCCGGGCGACTGTCCCGCATTCTGCGGCGACGGCGCCTGCACCCATGCAGAGAACGCCAGTAACTGCGGGGGCGACTGTGACGACAGCGCCGCAGCCGACCCCGACGGCGACGGCGTTTCCAACGCCGGCGACAACTGCCCCTACACCCCCAACCCGGATCAGGCCAACAGCGACGGCGACGGGTTCGGCGACGCCTGCGACGATGACGACGAGTTGGATCCCGACGGCGACACCATCGTCACCGCCGAGGACAACTGCCCGTTCGTCCCCAACGCCGATCAACGCGATCGGGACGAGAACGGCGTCGGCGACGCCTGCGATTGGGGTCTCAATGACCTCGATGGCGACGGCGTGCAGAACGTCGACGACAACTGCCGTCTGATCCCCAACCCCGCCATTGACGAGCAGGGCAATCAGCCCGACTCTGATGGCGACGGCCTCGGCGACGCCTGTGATCCCGACTACAACGACGGGGAAGCCGACGGCGACGCTGACGCCGATGGTGATGTCGATGCCGATTCCGATGCGGACAGCGATGCCGACAGCGACTCTGATGCCGACTCCGATGCCGATAGCGATTCCGACGCCGACGGCGACAGTGATGCAGACGAATCTCGTTGCGGAGACGGGGTCTGCAACGGGGCCGAGACCCACGCCAGTTGCTCAAGCGACTGTCCCCCCACCGAATGGTGCGGAGACAGCGTCTGCGCCGACGGGGAAACCTGCGGGACCTGTGCCGTGGACTGCGGAGCGTGCGGTAGCCCCTCCGCCCGCCACGTGGTCATCAACTACGTGGCACCGGCGGGGTCGACCACGACGACCTTCTACTCGTCGTGGACCGCGTGGGACTGGGACCCCGACATCACCCCGACCGAGGAAGACGGTGACCTCCGGGTCGAATATGACCTGGAGCCGGGAAGTGGTTATATCTTTAACTTTAACTTCCCCGGTATAAGCCCCTACTGGGCTTGTACCCTCACCCCCCCCTCGGAGAGGGTGGTCGGAACCCTCACGGTGACAGTAGACGGTGTCGCAGTGTCAACCACTCGGGTCGGCAACAGGCAGGAGGGCTGCAACTTCGCCCTCACCGTCGCCCCCCACTAACCCCACCCCAAAAGCGGAGACACAACACTCGGTTGTCTCCGTCCTACCTTTCTTTAAAATCCGAGTTTCTTCTAGGCGGTTTCTGTCTTCCCGCCAGCGAAATGCAAAGGGGATTGGCCCCAGAGAAGACTCCTTAGTAGCCGTAAAGGCTGATGGGTGGAGGTCAACCCAAAAAATTAGGAATTCTGCTTTGCAGAGTTCCATCCCAGTGTCCCCGACCGCCCCAAAAAGGCGGAAGCGGACCAGGGATTTGAGAGGTCATCGTGTTTTACACTTTGACCTCTCTTTTTATTACGCTAAGGCGCGTAACGCAAAGACGCAAAAATATCGTGAAAACGCAAAAAGAAAAATAAAAAAATCCACAAAGAATGCAATTTTTTCAATCAAAAAACCGACAAATACTGCCGGCTGTATAATAAAAAATCATTTTCTAACTCTCTTTGCAATATCTTATAAAATCATCCTCGCTGATTTTTGCTAGATCCAAAACACCTCTTAAAGTGCCCGTCATTAGCTCTTTGTGATTGGGCACAATCGTAGTAACGATCTTTCCTTCTATTCTTCTTCTCAATTTAATATGGCTCCCTTTCTGCGATATAAATTCAAAATTAAACCCTTTTTTTAGAATCTTTACAACTTCTTCGCCCGAGAGAATTGGCAATTTAGGCATATTCTAAATCAAAAGAAGTAATAAGAGGATGCCGTGCCGTAAGCTCTTGCCTTAGGGAAACAGGAGCGTCTTCCAAATATAAATCAACCGCTTCTTTTAAATTCTCTTGACTTTCCTCTATGGTTTTACCTTGAGAAACAACTCCCAATTCAACACAACGAGAGACAAAGTATTTTCCCTCTTTTTCAATAATTGTATTAAGATGCAATTTCATAGATTTTATTTTTAACATTTTTCTATTTTTAGAATAGCAAAAAAGAAAAAAAGTGTCAAAAAAAGCAAAGTTTCTGACTGCACTGTTTCTGTCAACCCCCCTTGACAAAAATTTATATTTATGGTATATTTTAATATCCTTAAAAAGGATAAAAATGACTTCCCCAAGATGGAGAGGTGAAATTTGTTCGTTAAAAATTTGGATTTAAAATTTTTCAATCTTTGGGCTCTTCAATAGTTTGGTTTGGGATCTGGGATGCCTCCTCCTCATTCTCATGATCTCTAAATCAAACTATTGAAGGGCCTAAAACCCAACTAGTTGAAAAACCAAGCCTCTCGGGAAGAACCCCGGAGGCTTAACGAAGGAGAGAGAGATATGGAAGAAGGAACACAGGCAGGGTTTCGCCCACTGCCGACCCCCCCCCACGACTTCGACGCCAAGCTGGAGCTCGCCACCCGTCGCCGGATATGGCCATGGGTGCTTATCGCCCTGGTCGTCATCGGCCTCTTGATCTGGGGCCTGGTCGCGGTCGTCAAGGCCGTGGCCGACACCGACGATGGGGAG